>Ga0307516_10000116_pt1 | contig 92895 bp, 83 predicted proteins | sample 19_EM_MG_FD_203310 | JGI IMG/M metagenome (GOLD analysis project Ga0307516, IMG submission 203310) | Populus trichocarpa ectomycorrhiza microbial communities from riparian zone in the Pacific Northwest, United States - 19_EM | ecosystem: Host-associated > Plants > Roots > Unclassified | place... | reverse complement strand
TCTTGGCTGTGAGAGCCGTGGCGCGAACCTCTGCACAATGTGCCCATGACCCTGACCGAGCTGCGCTACATCGTTGCCGTGGCCCGCGAGCGCCATTTCGGCCGCGCGGCCGAAGCCTGCTTCGTTTCGCAGCCCACGCTGTCGGTGGCGATCAAGAAGCTCGAAGAAGAGCTCGACATGAAGATCTTCGAGCGCGGCAGCAACGAGGTCACGATGACGCCGCTGGGCGAGGCCATCGTGCGCCAGGCGCAACAGGTGATCGAGCAGGCGCAGGGCATCCGCGAGATCGCCAAGCGCGGCAAGGACCCGCTGGCCGGCCCGCTGCGGCTGGGCATCATCTACACGATCGGGCCTTACCTGCTGCCCGAGCTGGTGAAGAACGCGATCGAGCACACGCCGCAGATGCCGCTGATCCTGCAGGAGAACTTCACCGTCAAGCTGCTGGACATGCTGCGCACCGGCGAGCTCGACTGCGCGATCATGGCCGAGCCCTTCCCCGACACCGGCCTGGCGATCGCGCCGCTGTACGACGAGCCCTTCATGGCCGCGGTGCCGAGGACCCATCCGCTGGCGTCGCGCGAGCGCATCACCTCCGAAGAACTCAAGCGCGAGACGATGCTGCTGCTGGGCACCGGCCACTGCTTTCGCGACCACGTGCTCGAGGTCTGCCCCGAATTCGCACGATTCTCGAGCGACGCCGAGGGCATCAAGAAGAGCTTCGAGGGCTCTTCGCTGGAGACGATCAAGCACATGGTCGCTTCCGGCATGGGCGTCACCGTGGTACCGGCGTTATCGGTGCCCCGCGAGCCACAACTGCATGTGGTCTTCATCCCGTTTGCCGAGCCGGTGCCCACCCGCCGCGTGGTACTGGCCTGGCGCAAGACCTTCACCCGCTACGAGGCCATCGCGGCGCTGCGCAACGCGGTCTATGCCTGCGAGCTGTTGGGGATGAAGCGGTTGACCGGCTGAGACGGCTGCAGCGGCCCGTGCTGGGCTATCGCCGCGCTGAAGAATCCCAATTGGCCGTGCGGCGGTCGCAAAAATAGACTTCGGCCCATCGCCCCCCGGGGCTGCTGAAGGAACCGAAGCGATGAGCACACCCGCCAACCCCAACCGCCTGACCACCGCCTCGGGCATCCCCGTGGTCGACAACCAGAACTCGCTGTCGGCCGGCCCGCGTGGCCCGCTGCTGCTGCAGGACTTTCACCTGATCGAGAAGCTGCAGCACTTCAACCGCGAGCGCATTCCCGAGCGTGTCGTGCATGCCAAAGGCTCGGGCGCCTACGGCACGTTCAGCGTGACGCACGACATCACCAAGTACACGGCAGCCAAGCTGTTCGCCCAGGTCGGCAAGACCACCGAGACCTTCGTGCGTTTCTCGACAGTCGGCGGCGAGCGCGGCTCGGCCGACACCGAGCGCGACCCACGCGGCTTCGCGCTGCGCTTCTACACCGAAGACGGCAACTGGGACCTGGTCGGCAACAACACGCCGATGTTCTTCATCAAGGACCCGATCAAGTTCCCCGACTTCGTCCACACCCAGAAGCGCGATCCGCAGACGAACCTGAAGTCAGCCCAGATGATGTGGGACTTCTGGAGCCATGCGCCGGAATCACTGCACCAGGTCACGATGCTGTTCAGCGACCGCGGCACGCCCGACGGCTACCGCCACATGGACGGCTTCGGCAGCCACACCTACAGCCTGATCAATGCGGCCGGCGAGCGGGTCTGGGTCAAGTGGCACCTGAAGACCAGGCAAGGCATCAAGAACCTGATGGCCGACGAAGCCGCGCACCTGGCCGGCACCGACCCGGACCATGCGCAACGCGACCTGTTCAACGCGATCGCCGCGGGCGACTTCCCGCGCTGGGATGTGTCGATCCAGGTGATGACCGCGGCGCAGGCCGAGGCCTTTGAGCAACGCACCGGCTGGAACCCGTTCGACCTGACCAAGGTCTGGCCGCATGGCGACTTCCCGCGCTTGCCCGTCGGCGTGCTGGAGCTGAACCGCAACCCCGACAATTACCACGCCGAGGTCGAGCAGGCCGCGTTCTCGCCGGCGAATGTGGTGCCGGGCCTGGGCTACAGCCCCGACAAGATGCTGCAAGGGCGGCTGTTCGCGTACCACGACGCGCAGCTGTACCGCGTCGGCACCAACCACCAGCACCTGCCGGTCAACCGCGCGCGCAGCCCGTTCCACAATCAGCAGCGTGATGGCGCGATGGCGATTGGCAATGGCGGCGCAGCACCCAATTACGAAACGGTGAACGCCGCCGGCACCGCGCCATCCGGCTTCGGCCATGGCGACCCCGGCTGGGCGCTGAACGGCGCGGCCGGCCGCTACGACGAGCGCGGCACGTCGGACGACTTCACCCAGGCCGGCAACCTCTTCCGCCTGATGCCACCCGATGCGCAGGACCGGCTGACGACCAACATCGCCAACGCGATGAAGAGCGTGACCGAGGCCGTGCAGCAACTGCAGATCGGCCACTTCACGAAAGCCGACCCGGCCTACGGCGCGGCGGTGCTGCGCAAACTGGCCGACCTGCGCGAGCGTTGAGCCCGCCGCGCCTCGCGGGCTTCATCAGGGTCACCCGGCCGCGTCGATGCGGCCGGGTGGCTGCGCTGGTACCGTAGCGGCCGAATCCACCCACCGACAGGAGAACCCCTGATGGCGAAAGCGAAAGACAAGAGCGTGCCGGCTGGCCGTGGCGGCGGCGTGAGCATCAACATCGGCATCAGCGACAAGGACCGCGCCGCCATCGCCGGCGGCCTGGCCAAGCTGCTGGCCGACACCTACACGCTGTACCTGACCACGCACAACTTCCACTGGAACGTGACCGGGCCGATGTTCAACACGCTGCATGCGATGTTCATGGCCCAGTACACCGAGCTGTGGAACGCGGTCGACCCGGTGGCCGAACGCATCCGCTCACTCGGCCACCCGGCACCCGGCAGCTATGCCCAGTTCGGCCAGCTCAGCTCGCTGAAGGATGCACCGGTCACGCCACCGAAAGCGCTGGAGATGGTGCGCATCCTGGTCGAAGGCCACGAGGCCGTCGCCCGCACCGCGCGCAGCATCTTCCCGCTGGCTGACAAGGCCGGCGACGAGCCGACCGCCGACCTGCTGACGCAGCGCCTGACGGTGCACGAGCAGACGGCCTGGATGCTGCGCAGCCTGCTCGAAGAGTGACCCTCGCGCGCCGGCCCCGCCGATGCGCCTGAAGCACATCGAGGCCTTCAACGCCGTGATGCTCACCGGCACGGTGAGCGCCGCGGCGCGCCTGCTGCATGTGACGCAGCCGGCGGTGACGCAGACGCTGCAGCATGCCGAGTTGCAACTCGGCTTCGTGCTCTTCACCCGCCAACGCAACCGGCTGGTGCCGACGCGCGAAGCCCAGGCGCTGTACCCCGAGGTGCAGCGCCTGATGTCGCAGCTCGAATCGGTGCGGCGCATCGCTTCGGCGCTGCGACACGGCGAGGGCAGCCAGCTGCGCATCCTGATCGTGCCGTCGCTGGCGGTGCATGCCCTGCCCGCCGCGCTGCAGCGATTTCGCGCCCGCTACCCGGAGATGCCGGTGTCGATCCACACGCTGCATTCGAGCGAGATCGCCCGCGCCATTGCGCTGCAGGAGGGTGACGTCGGCATCGTCTACGGCAGCCTGCCGCACCCGGCGCTGCACGAAGAGCTGGTGGCCACGGGCCGGCTGGTGTGCGTGTCACGCGCCGGCAACCCGGCCGCGGACAGGCGCAGCACCGTCGCGCTGGAAGACATCCTGCGCGCACCGTTCATCCGCATCGACGAGCGCGACCCGCTGGGCACGATGCTGGCCGACCAGTGGACCCGCCTGGGCCTGGTGCCCAGCGCCGGCATCACGGTGCAGACGCACCACATCGCGATGGTGCTGGCCGAACAAGGCTTCGGGCCGGCGATCATCGACTCGTTCACCGCGCAAGCCAGCCACCGCGACACGCTGCATGTGCGCACCGTGTTGCCCGAGGTGCCGGTGCAGGTCAAGGCCTTGCTGCCACTGGGCCTGCGCTCGCCGCGGCCGGTGGCCGATTTCATCGCCGCGTTCCGCGACGTCACCGCTCCGGCCTGACGCCGCGAGGCGCTCGTTCAGCGCATCAAACCCACCAATCGCGCGGCACTGCCCGCAGCCAGCGTGAGCCCAAGCGCGCCGTGGCCGGTGTTGAGCCAGAGGTTCGGCCAGCGCGTCGGGCCGACCAGCGGTTGCCCGCCGGGCGTGGCTGGGCGCAGGCCGGCCCAGGGCTCGGCCTGGGCCAGATCGCAGGCGCCTGGGAAACGGGCCTGCACCGCCTCGAGCAAGGCGCCGATGCGGTCCGGTGCCAAGACCGGGTCGGCGCCGATCAGATCGGCAAAGCCGGCCACGCGCAAGCGGTCGCCAAGTCGCGCGAAGACCAGCTTGCGGGCCTGGTCAGTCACGCTGACGCGCGGCGCGGCCTCGTCCCGCACGATCGGCAGCGTCAGGCTGTAGCCTTTGATCGGCTCGATCGGCAGCCGCATGCCCAGCGGGCGCAGCAGGTCGGGCGCCGCGGCACCGACCGCGACTACAAAGTGGTCGGCCTCGATGCGCTCGCCCGTTTCCAGACACAGGCTGTGCAGCTGCGATCCCTGGCGCTCAAAACCGACAACACGTTCGCCCAGTCGCAGCGTGGCACCGCTGGCCTGCGCAAGGGCTTGCGCCAGACGCGCTGGGTCGACCACTTCGTCGCTGTCGGTCCAGACGCCAAATGCAGCCGGCGGCAGCGTGCTGGCCGCCAGCGCCGGCTCGATCGCCACGCACTCGTCGGCGCTCACCACGCGTTGCTGGCAGCCGAGGGCCTGCTGCCAGGCCAATTGGCGCTCGACAGCGGCGCGCGCGCCGGCATGCCGATAAAGCACCAGCTTGCCGGGCCGGGCGTGGCCGACCGCCGCGGCGGCGCCCGGCAGCTCGTCCAGCCAGGCATGCAGCGTGTCGCGGCTAAGGAACGACAAGGCCAGCAAGGCCTCGGTCGTGCTCCGGACCTGCGGGGCTCGGCAGGCCCACACAAAGGAAAGCAACCAGCGCCAATGCGCCCACTCGGCGCGGGGTCGCCAGCGCAGCGGGCTGCTCGCCGACAACAACCAGCCCGGCATGGCACGCAGGGCAGCCGGCGTGGCCAAAGGCTCGACGTAGCTGTAGCTCAGTTGCCCACCGTTGGCCAGGCTGGCGCCTCGGCCCGGCGCGCCCAGCGCGTCGACCAGCGTCACCTGCCAGCCGTCGCGCGCCAAGGCATAAGCGGCCGCGCAACCGACGATGCCGGCGCCGACGATGCAGACGTGGCGCTGCGCCATCAGGCCGCCAGCCGCCGCCGCTCGAGTGACCAAGCCACGGCCCGATGCGCCAACGCAGCCGTCGCATCGATCACCGGCAGCGGCGCGTTGGCCGCGTCGAGCACCAGCGGAATCTCGGTGCAGCCCAGCACGAGGGCGCTGGCGCCGCGCTGCTTCAGGGCCAGCGCAGCGGCGAGCAGCCGGTCCGCGCCGTTTGCCAGGTCCCCTGCCTTGACCGACGCGATGCCGGGCATGACCCAGTCCAGCATCTCGCGCGCGGTCGGCAGCAACCACTGCACCGCCGGCGCGCCCTGCATCTGACGGTTGAGGTACAGGCCCGAAGCCAATGATGCATCGGTGGCCAGCAGGCCGATGCGGACGGACGGGCCGGCCAGCGCCACCGCGTCGTGCAGCGCGGCGTCGACCAGGTGCAGCATCGGCAGATCGAGCGCGCACTGCAGCTCGTCGAACCAGAGGTGCGCGGTGTTGCACGGCATCACGATCAGCTGCGCACCGGCCCCCACCAGGCGTCGCCCGCTGGCCACCAGCGCGGCCAACGGTGACTCGCCTTCGCCGCGAAAAGCCTGATTGCGATCGGGCACCTGCGGAATCGAGCTGACGACCACCGGCACGTGCTCCTGGTCGGTCTCTGCCGGCGTGGCCAGCAGCATCTTGCGCATGAAGTCGATGGTGGCCAGCGGGCCCATGCCGCCCAGGATGCCGACCACGCCGGCCGCGGCGCTGCTGTCGATCACGGCGAGGCTCAGATCGCCGGCTTGTCGGACAGGGCCGTCAGGTTGTCCCGCAGCTGCGGGCTCATCGGCGCATTCAGGTTGATGCCCTTGGGCGGGATGGGCGACAGAAACCACTTCTTGTACAGCGCTTCGAATTCGCCGCTGCGGATCAACGCGGCCAGCGTGTCGTCGACCAGTTTCTTGAAGGCCGGGTCGTCCTTGCGCAGCATGATGGCGTAGGGCTCGACCTGGATTGCCTCGCCGACCACCTTCAGCTCGGCCGGGTTGAGCGAGCTGGCACGCAGGCCGTAGAGCAGGATGTCGTCCATCCCGAAGGCATCGGCCCGCCCCTGCTGCACGAGCAACACGGACTCGGCGTGGTCCTTGGCGGCCAGCAACTCGAAGCCGAGCTTGCGCTCGGCGTTCGCCCGGCGCAGCACCTGCAAGTTGGTGGTGCCGGTGGTCGAGACCACCTTCTTGCCGCTCAGGTCGGCCAGCGATTGAACCGGCGAGTTCGCCTTCACCAGCAGGCGCGTGCCGGTGTAGAAGTAGTTCGTCGCGAAGGCGACCTGCTTGGCACGATCGCTGTTGTTGGTGGTTGAGCCGCACTCGATGTCGATGGTGCCGTTCTGCAGCAAGGGGATGCGGTTCTGCGAGGAGACGGCGTGGGCCTCCACCTGCAGGTCGGCGCGGCCGGTGGCCTTCTTCACCTGCTCGACCACCTTGGCGCAGATCTCCCAGCCGAAGCCGGTAGGCTGCGCGTCGGCGCCCAGGTAGGAGAAGGGGATCGAAGACTCGCGGTAGGCCACGGTCATGCGGCCCTCGGCCTTGATCTTGTCAAGCGTGGTGGCTTCCTGCGCCTGGGCAGGAGCCGGTGCGGCCGCCAGGAGGCCGATCGCGAGCAAGGCCGGGGCAGCAACAAGGGTCGAGCGATGCATCGTGAAGTCCTTTCGGGTGGCCGCGGGCTGCGGCGAATCGACAGGACAAATGCTAGTCACGGCGTCGCAAGGCATTCATCGCGTGTTGAGCGAGAACCATAAGGTCTGCTGATGGCGCCAGCCGCCGGGGCGGCGGAGCACGCGGGCTCGTCGCCGGGTTGTCAGTTGCTGCGCCGTACGCTGCGCAGGACGTTCAACAACAGCACGGCGCTCAGGCCCCCGACGGCCAGCGGCTGATCGGCCACCAGATCGGCCACCTGGCGAAAGACCTCGGGCGTGGCCTGCTGCAGGTAGGCGGCCAGCTCCATCACCTGGTCGGCGGTGATGCGCGCGGCATCGTCTAGCGTGACCTGCAGGCGGGCCCAGCCGTGGCGCTGTCGCACGGCGGCAAACACGCCGCCGGCCACGGCCACCAGGCCGAGCGCGCCCATCGGCCGCATCAGGGTCTCGATCAGCTGCACGCGAAACGCCTCGGGCGCCTCGCGAAAGACGCCGGCCACGTAGAGCGGTACCAGCACGGCGCCGCCCTCGCCACCGGAAGCGGGGGATTGCAGGGCTTCGTTCATGGTCGATCGATCCTGCGAGCGCCGCGTTGGCCAGGCGTGAAGCCAAGGTAAAAAACGGTGACGGGCGGCGACGAAGTCCGGCATGCCTGGGTGATAGCAATCGCGATGCCATGCCGCGGAGCAATGGTGCTAGGGGCCGGCTCAATCGTCCAGCGTTTTCGGCCAGCTCGCCTTCAGCAAACGCGACAGCGCGCGGTCTGCGAGCAGCTTGCCGCCGGTCTGGCAACGGGCGCAGTAGTTGGTTTCATTGCTGGCGTAGACGATGCGCTGCACCGGCGCGCCACAGACCGGGCAGGGTTGGCCGAAGCGGCCGTGCACTGCCATTTCGGGCCGAAAGGCCGTCACGTTCTTTGGCCAGCCGCCGCTGCGCGCGGCCTCGGCGCGCAAGCGCTCGGTCCATTCGACTAAAACCTCGCGCGTGGCTTGGAACAGGCGTACCCGCTCGTCGGCGCTGAGCGCCGTGGTCAGCGTCACCGGCGACAAACGCGCGCGATGCAGGATCTCGTCGGAGTAGCTGTTGCCGATGCCGCTGAAGGCCTGCGGCGCGGTCAGGGCGCGCTTGAGCGTGTGCTTGCCGGCGAGCAGCCGCGCGTCGAACTCGTCCTGGCTGGCCTGCAGCACCTCCAGCCCGCCCGGGTCCATGGCCGCCAAGGCCTCGCGACCAGCCACCAAGTGCAGCGACGCGCGGCGCTGCGTGCCGGCTTCGGTGAAGGCCAGCGTGCCGGCATCGAATTCGAAGAAGGCCTGCGCACCCTTGGCCGGCGGCTTGGCGCCGGCCGCATACCAATGCAGCCGGCCAGCGATCATCAGGTGCAGCACCAGGAACCAGTCCTGCGCCGGGTCAGCGGGCGCGTCGCCCTGCAGCCCGATGACGACCCGTTTGCCCAACCGCTCGACGCCGTGCACCGATCGCCCTTCAGCCGCGTTGATGGGCGGCACCGCGGTGCGCAGCAGGAACGGGCTGACGATGCGGACGCGCCGCAACACCGATCCCCCTAGCTTCGCGGCCAGGCTCTCGGCGTAGACAGAAACGTCAGGGAGTTCAGGCACGGTGCTGGCATCATCGCAGCCTTTCGCGCGGTACCAAGCGTTCAGCAGGAGGAGGGATATGACGAGCAACACCAACACCCATACGCAGAGCGTCTTGCTCGCTGCGGCCGCACTGGCCGTCGCTTTCGGCCTGGCCGGTTGCGGCAAGAGCAAGACCGATCTCGGAGAAGGCGGCGCGATCGTCACCGGTTCGGCCGGCCCCGCGGGCGCCCACAACGCAGCGCATGAGCTGCAACGCTGCGATACGCCGGTGGCCACGCTGGCGCTGGTCGAGAACCCCAACGGCTACACCTATTCGAGCAGCTACCACCTGCCGCCCACGCCGCTGCCGCTGGTGCGGTTGCTGGCCCAGCAGAGCAATTGCTTTCGCGTCGTCGACCGCGCCGCCGGCCTGCGCGGCACGATCCAGGAGCAGGAGCTGAAAGACGCCGGCGTGCTGCGCAAGCAAGGCAGCACAGTCGAGAAGGGCAAGGGCTACGAAGCGCAGTTCACGCTGACGCCCAGCCTGACCTTCTCTGAGAAGGACGCCGGCCGCGAGCTCGGCGGCATCATGGGCATGATCCCGGTGCTGAACAAGTTCGTTGGCGTGGCCGAGCAGGTCAAGCTGAAGGACGCCCAGGTCGCGCTGCTGCTGACCGACAACGAAACCACCGAGCAGGTGGCCGCGTCGACCGGCTCGGTCCGCGTGACCGACCTTGGCATGGGCGGCTTCGTGCTGGGCAAGCTGGGCGGCGCTGCGGGCGCCGGCTGGAGCAACAGCAACGAAGGCAAGGTGATCGCCGCCGCCTTCCTGGATGCGCACAACCAGCTGGTGGCGCAGGTGCGCGAACTGCAGGCCAAGGACCTGCCGCCGCCGGTGCCGACCAAGGGTCGGAAGACAGCGGGCGGCTGAAGCCGCGGTGCGATGGGGCGGCGTACAGGCCGCCCATGCTGTTGCCGGTTCTAATCCGCGCAAGTCATCGGCAAGGCCGATTCCTGCTCGTCATGCCGATGGAGCAGCCGGCCCGACATCGCGTCGAACCAGTACTGCATCCGGCTCGGATGCTGGCAATAGCTGCCGACCACTTCGACACGCCAGGTCAGGGTGGGCGCCGGCGCAATCATCGTCCACGCGGCCACCACCAGCTCGGCGCTGGTCGAATCCTCGCGCCCTTTCTTGCGAAACGACTCCAGCGCCTGGGACAGGGCTTGTTCGCGTTGCATTTGCGGCGTGACAGTCGCCAGGTTCACCGGCGCGCTCAGCGTCGTGGTCACGTTGGTCAGCGCGCCATCCGGCATCAGGTGGACGATGATGTCGCCCCCGGCCACTGGCACCCCCTGGTACGCACGGTCGAAGCGGATGTGGAACTGCCCCACCTGGTCCGGCTTCAGCGGCTCGGCCCGGCGCACGGTGAAGGTGTCGTGCGCAGAAGCCTGGGCCTGCCTGGCGGCCGGCTGGCCGGGTTGCAGCAGCGCCTGGGCCCGGGCGATGGCCACGTCGGACGGCGTCGACGTGGCGGCGGAACAGGCCTGGACAGCAATTGCACAGGCCAAAGAGAAAACCGCCGACGCGGTGCGTGACAAAGTCATGGTGAGTCTCCCAGCGAGGTGATCGCCGGCTGTTCGAGGAAGGTGCGCAGCGCGCGTTCACTGAAGCGTTCGGCCGGGATCGGCGGCCCATCGCTGAATTCGGTCAAACGGCTGTTCAGGTAAGCGGTGTCGAGGCCCATCAGCTGGTCCATCACGTCGTCCTTGGCCGAGCCGCTGCTCTTGAGCACCACCAATTCGTGGTGGCCGTTGAAGACGTAGATGGGCTGCCCCGCGTACAGGCAGAAATCGACCGCGGGGCTGTTCGGGTCGTGCCCCTGGGCTGGCAAACCGGCCTGACGCATCGATTTCGCGATCACATCCGACTGCCAGGCACAGCGCGCGCCCAGGCCTGCGTCCTCCTGTGGCAAGCCCTCGACCTCGTAGCGACTCGCGCGCCGGCCGCAGTTGCGCCGCGCACCCGGTTCGGCGGAAATTTCCACCTTCGGCGCGACCGGATGCTCCAGGTCGACCAGATCGCCCAATGCGGTCGTGCCGCCGCCGACGCCGCCACTGCACACCTGCCCGACCCACGCATGACGCTCGTGAAACAGCTTGAGTTCGCATGAGCTGCGCGGATCGGCCCAGAGCAAGCGGGACGTGCTGAAGGTTGCCCACCTGGCCCCATCGAAGTACTCGTCCGACTCGGCGATCGCGAGCTTGCCCAGGTAGGTGTCCGACGGCATCTTGATCGGCGCGCCGGCAGGCAGATTCTTGGCCACACGGCAGGCTTCGACGCTGAAGGCGATGCCCTTCTTCAAGCCTTCGACATTGCCGCTGCCCACCGTATGAAGATGGATGGGCTTCGGGCTGTTCGGCGCGTCGGCAGCGGGGGCAGAGGCAGAGGTCGCCGTACCCGCCCAGCCCGCCAACAGGATCGCAACGAGCACGACCGGACGGCGAGCCACGAGGCATCCGGTCCGGCGTAAAGACGGCATCAGCAAGTCGTTCCCCCTAGCGTTGGGCGCCTGGCACCCGCGATGTTGTGCAATGTGCCCCAACGTGCCCGGCCCGGGCTCGGTGGACATCCGGACCGGCTTCGGCTTAGGGGTGGCGTGGGCGCCGATAATCGCCTCCACACAGTTCGCGTTGCGAGCCCCCGTCCTTTTGCCCTCTCGCCGCCCGGCCCGTCGTGCCGTTGCGTGGCGTTCGACCTGCCATGGCCTCCGACCTCACGCCCCATGTGCGCCGCCGGCGCACCTTCGCGATCATCTCCCACCCCGACGCGGGCAAGACCACGCTGACGGAGAAGCTGCTGCTGTTCTCCGGCGCGATCCAGATCGCCGGCTCGGTCAAGGCGCGTAAGGCCAGCCGCCATGCGACCTCCGACTGGATGGAGATCGAAAAGCAGCGCGGCATCTCGGTCGCGTCGTCGGTCATGCAGATGGAGTACCGCGACTGCACGATCAATCTGCTCGACACCCCCGGCCACCAGGACTTCTCGGAAGACACCTACCGCGTGCTGACCGCCGTGGACGCGGCGCTGATGGTGATCGACGCGGCCAACGGCGTCGAGCCTCAGACGCGGCGGCTGCTGCAGGTCTGCCGCGCGCGCAACACGCCGATCCTGACCTTCGTCAACAAGATGGACCGCGAGGTGCAGGAGCCGCTCGCGCTGATGGACGAGATCGAGCGTGAGCTGGGCATGACCGTGGTGCCCTTCACCTGGCCGGTTGGCATGGGCAAGTTCTTCGGCGGCGTGCTGGACCTGCGCAAGAACCAGATGCGCGTCTTCACGCCCGGCGAAGACCGCATCGCCGGTGCCGAAGAGATCGTCGACGGCATCACGAACCCGGTATTGAACGACCGCTTCGGTGCCGCCTACGAGCAGGCCGCCGGCGAGATCGAGCTGGTGCGCGACGCCGCACCGGCGTTCGACGAAACCGAGTTCCTGGCCGGCCGCCAGACGCCGATGTTCTTCGGCTCGGCGGTCAACAACTTCGGTGTTCAAGAGGTGCTTGATGCGCTGGTGAACCTGGCGCCCTCGCCGAGCACCCGCACCGCGATCCAGCGCACCGTCGAGCCCGACGAGCCCAAGTTCAGCGGCGTGGTCTTCAAGATCCAGGCCAACATGGATCCGGCCCACCGCGACCGCATTGCCTTCGTGCGCGTGGCCTCGGGCAAGTTCGAACGCGGCATGCGGATGAAAGTGGTGCGCTCGGGCAAGGAGCTGCGGCCCAACACCGTGGTGACGTTCATGAGCCAGAAGCGCGAGCTGCTTGACGAAGCCTTCGCCGGCGACATCATCGGCATTCCCAACCACGGCGTGCTGCAGCTGGGCGACACACTCACCGAAGGCGAAGCACTGCAGTTCACCGGCCTGCCCTTCTTCGCGCCAGAGCTCTTCCGCTCGGTCGAAGTGGCCGACCCGTTGAAGACCAAGCAGCTGCGCGCCGGCCTGACCCAGCTCGGCGAAGAAGGCGCGATCCAGGTTTTCCGCCCGATCCTTGGCACCGTGCTGCTGCTGGGTGCCGTCGGCCAGCTGCAGTTCGAAGTCGTCGCCCACCGCCTGGAGCACGAATACGGCGTCAAGGCCCGCGTCACCCCGGCCCGCTACAACGTCGCCCGCTGGGTGACCTGCGATGCAGCCGACGGTGGCGACCAGGAACTCAAGCGCTTCATCGACGGCAACAGCCACCGCATCGCCTACGACGCGGTCAACGCGCCGACGCTGCTGCTCGAGTACGCCGCCGAACTGCGTGCGATCGAAGGCAACTGGCCGAAGATCAAGTTCCACGCGCTGCGCGAGCACGCGGGGTTGGTGTTTCAGAGGCGGTTGGAGGGCTGACAGGGCCCGGCTGTCTCAGGCGGTGGGCATCACTGCAGAACCATCTCGACCCGCCGATTGCGAGCGCGACCGGCCTCGTCCGCGTTGGATGCCACCGGTGCGACGTTGGCCACGCCCTTGGACAACAAGCGCTTGGCATCGATCCCGTACGGCACAGCGGTCAGCGCAGCGACCACGGCCTGTGCACGCTGTTGCGACAGCGTCTGGTTGAACTCCAGGGTGCCGACGTTATCGGTGTGGCCGACGATGAAGACTTTCCAGGCGACCTGAGACTTCAACAGGGCCGCCATCGCTTCCAGCTGCGGCGCCGATTCGGGTTTGAGTTCGGCCTTGCCGGTGTCGAAGTAGAGCCCGCCCACGGTCGCCTTGCCTTCGTTGGTCAGCCCGGCCTGCAAGGCCATCATGTCCGTCACGGTCACCTGTCCGGTGGTCATGCTCCGAGGCTCGACGATCTGCAGGTAGGTGGTCGCCACGCCAGTCTTGTCGTTGGCGGCATCGCCTGTGTAGAGCAAGGCATGAACAGTCTGGCCGTTGCGCGTCAGTTCGCCGACCCAGAAGCGACCGTGGAATGCCGACAAAGTGGAGGTCATGCTGTAGCGCCCGGTGCCCTGACCGGCGGCGATGCTGCCCTGGGTTTGCCAGTGCAGCCCTTCGACGGGCTTCAGGTGCTTGTACCAGGCCCAATACAGTCTGTCGCAATCGGCCTCGCAGGAAAACTGCTTTTTGAACCCCGCCGCCAGGAAGGCCTGCTCATGGTTCTTGAAGACTTCGAGCGGGCCCTTGCCCTGCGGCGTCAGGTATACCAGGCGCGTCAGCTGCCCTTCAACGGTCGTGACATCTTTCAGGCGATCGCTACTCGCCGTCGCCGCGCTGGTCGGCCACTGCATCTGGTTCCACGGCTCGCTCTGGTAGGCGACGAGCCACGCCCCGGTGAAGCGGCGAACCATCGGATGATCTTGGCCGCCAGGCACGTCGGTGCCCCACGGCACATCGGCCGCCAGGGCATCGAGCGAAACCACAGTCAAGGTCATGAGAGCCGAGGCGAAGACGGCTCTCGAAGCGCGGCGGTCGGAACAGGGATGACGCATCGGTTCAGTGAAGATGGCGAGGAAGGTGGAGCCAGTGTGCAGCAGGCCGGCCGCATCCCTCGCCGCCATTTGAAACGGTGCGTACCGCATCATCTCGCGTGGGCGTGTCAAGCGCCTCAGGGCTGGAATGCCAGCGCCATGCCGGGACGAAGGCCGAGCTGACCCGCCAGGCCGGCACGCAACTCGAGCGTCGACTTCGCGTTGAGGCAGCCGGCCGCACGCCATGGCGGCAGTTGTTCGACCACCTTCGCGATTCGGCCGTCGGCACTCATAAAGACGACGTCAATCGCATAGCGCATGCCCAGCGTGTGCACCGAGTTGCACGGCGATATCCACAGGCCACAGGGATCCTCGAGACGCGAGGTGGTCAACAGTCCGACCGCGCGGGCCCACCATCGCAGGGCCGTGCGAATTCGCAGGTTTGTACCGCGGCCATCGACAAGCAAAGTCACCAGCGACATATCAGGTCAACTTGATCCGGAGTGAAAAGGAAGCCTTGCCGCTCTTGAAGGGAACGGCGACGCAGAACGCTTTCGGAGGTCCGGTGTTCTGCAGCGTGAGCCCATGCGCCATCACAGCATCTTCAGGCGCAGCGAGAACGGCGAGCTGCCGCTCTTGTAGGGCACCGACACGTAGAAGAGCTTGCGAGCCGTTCCCTCGTTCTTGATGGTGATCGTCTCTTTGGCACCGCCGCCGTTCTTGCTCGACACCAACACCTTCGTGCCTGTGCTGTCGTAGCCCACGAGGTCGTAGTTCGAGCTGGCGTCGGCCGCGGTCATGTTGGCCTCGGCGGACTTGCCGGCATCGAGATAGAGCGCGAACCAGTGCGACTTCGAAGCCACGCCGCGCCGGCCCATGATCACGAGCTCCGGTGCGGGCGTGACGATCTGTGCGGTCTGCCAAGTCCGGTTGTTCACATAGGACGTCACCTTGGTCACGTCACTCACGTTGACGGCCAACCAGGCGTAGTCGATATGCCGGTATTCGTCGGAGTCGGCCGTCGCCAGTTCGAGCATGCCCTTGCGGGCGTCGGCGTAGGTCGAGGCCGCTGCCAGCTTGGTGCTGAGCAGGTCGTACCAGAACTTCTCGGACTTGGCCCGGCCGATGCCCTTGAACTTGACGGTGTCGGTCGCGTTGGTGCTGTCGGTCTTTTTGCACACGGGCGAGTCAGGCCCCGAGGCCGGTGCGCTGCCTTCTGCGAGCAGGTAGTAGAAGTGGTTGCCGACACCGGACGAAAAGTGAGGATCGAGGCCCGCTGTACCGAGGGACCAGCAGTCCTGCGAGGTGCTGCCGAAGATGCCCACGTCCAAGCTGGGGTGGTACATAAAGCGGAAGGCCGTCAAGCCCGCCTTCTTGACCGTCATCTCGCCCCACATGTAGTCGGGCGGATCGTTCGGGTGGTTGGCGAAGTATTCGATCATCGTGCCGAAGATGTCGGACGTCGATTCGTTCAGCCCGCCGGCTTCACCGAAGTAGTTCAGGTTGGCCGTCTTCTGGGTCACCCCGTGCGACATCTCATGGCCGGCCCAATCGAGCGAGACCAGCGGCTTGGCCAAGGTGTTGCCGTCGCCATAGTTCATCCGCGTACCGTCCCAGTACGCGTTGTCCATCGGGGTGCCGACAACCTGTTCGACGTGCACCGACGACGAATATCCGGCGCCATCGTTGGCCAGGCCGTTGCGGCTGTGGACCGTCTTGTAGTAGTCCCAGGTCTTGCTTTGCCCGTAGGCCGCATCGACCGCGACGGTGGCGCGGTCGGCCATGGTGCCGTCGCCCCAGGCGTTGTCGGCGTCCGACATGGGGGTGGCGATGCCTGCAGCGAAATCGCTGACGTAGTGCGAACCGCGCGTGGTGTCGCGCAGTCGGTATTCGGTGTCGGAGATCTTGTCGGTGTCGATCGTCAGCGTGCCGTAGTAGTACGCCTTGCCGGTACCGGAGGCCGCTGACAGCGATGAGAAGGCGCGAGCGCGGTTGCGCGCCGGCGCCGCCTGGCCGGCGGCCTCCTGCGTGGCAGCATCCTTCGCGCATTCGATCGGCAGACCCGAACGCATGCCCTCGAACTTGCCGAGCAGCTCGCCGCTGAACGCGTCGACGACGTAGTGCATCCAACTCGGCTGGTTGCAGCGGGTTCCACGGACCTTGACCAGCCAGGTCAGGGTCGGCTTGGGTGCGAAATGCTTTTGCGTTTCGACCACCAGCTCGGCCGTGCTCTCGCGGTCCTGCCCTTCCTGGCGGAATCGCTCGATGGCCACGCGCAGGGCATCGGCTTCCTGCACAGCCGGCACGACGGAGGGCAGATTGACGGGTCGGGCCAGGGTGCTGATCACGCCCTTGAGCGTCCCGTCCGGCGAAAGGCGAACGATGATTTCGCCGCCCGCCACGCGCACGCCCTGGTGTTTGCGCTCGAAGCGCAGGTGCGTATCGCCGTCCCGCGTCACTACCGGCGCGCTGTCACGCTGGGGAAAGAAATCATCCAACGGCGACGCGTGCGCGAGTTGCGCCGCCGCTTGGCCGGGTCGAAGCAGCGCATGGGCCGTCTCGGCAACAGCGGCCGCATCCAGTGACTGAGCCCAACTCGCGCTGCACGCGATGAGGGCGCCGGCTGCAATGGCCCGAAGGCGCCAGGGGGTAAAACGGTTCATGCAACTACTCCATTGACGTGTAACCCAAGCGGCGGTCAGCGCACCGCGCCCTTACAGCCGCTTCATTCGCAACAGGTACGGCGCATTGCCACTGAGGTAAGGCGCCGAAACGTAGAAAAGCTTTCGCTTGTCGCTGGTGTTGTTCAGCGTGATCTTTTCCTTCGTGCCGCCGGTGCTCTTGCTGGACACGAGCAGCTTCTTGCCGGTGTCGTCGTAGCCGGCCAGATCGAAGTTGGACACTGCGTCACCAGCCGTCAAGTTGGCTTCGGCGGACTTGCCGGGATCCAGGTACAGCGCAAACCAATGCGCCTTGCCTGCCACCCCACGGCGCCCCACCAGGACCAGCTCCGGCGCGGGCTCGACGATCTGCGCCGTGTGCCACGACCAGTTGCCGGTATAGGCATCCACCTTGGGCACATCGGTGACGTTGACCGCTGCCCATGCGTAGTCGGCGTGCCGGTAGGCATCCGAATCGGCGGGGGCCACTTCGAGCATGGCCTTGCGCACGTCGGCATAGGTGGCAGTGGTCGTCGTCTTGCCGCTGGTCAGCATGTCGTACCAGAGCTTCGCGGCCTTGGTGCGCCCCATGCCCACGAACTTGATCGTATCGGTGGCGGTCACGGCGTCGCCGGTCTTGCACACGGGCGACGCCGGCCCCGCCTTGGGCTGGCTGCCCTCGGCCAGCAGATAGAAGAAGTGGTTGCCCAAGCCCGACGAGTAGTGCGGGTCTTCACTGGACAGGATCAGGTTCCAGCAGTCGTAGGAGGTATGGCTGGGCACCAGGCCCGCATCCTTGCTGGGTTGGTACATGAAGCGCCATGCCGACCAGCCCGCCTTTTTCATCGTTTTTTCGAAGATGGTGTAGTCAGGCGTGTCGTTGGGATGCTTCGCGTAGTACTCGACCATCGTGCCGAAGATGTCGGACGTCGACTCGTTCAGGCCACCCGCTTCGCCGGAGTAGTCGAAGGCGGCCGTGGTCTGGGTAACGCCGTGCGTCATTTCGTGCCCGGCCCAATCCAGGGACACCGGTGGCCCGATCTCCGTGTCGCCGATACCGTAGTGCATCGCGCTGCCGTCCCAGTAGGCGTTGCCGCCCAATGCGCCGCCGACCCACGGGTCGAGCCCGTTCATCTCCGACTTGTAGCCAGCGCCGTCGCCGGCCAGGCCATTGCGGCCCAACACTGTCTTGTAGTAGTCCCAGGTCTTGCTTTGGCCGTAGGCTGCGTCCACCGCCAGAGTCTGGACGTTGGTACCGATGCCGTCACCCCACGCGTTGTCGGCATCGGACATCGGGTTTGCGCCGCCGGCGTCCAGGTAGTCCGAGACGAAATGCGACCCGCGCGTTGTGTCGCGCAACCGGTATTCGGTGTCCGAGATCTTTTCGGTATTGATCGACACCGTTCCGTAGTAAAGACTCTTGCCATTGGCAGCGACGGCAAGGCCCGGAACAAGCATGCGTGCGCGGCTGGTCTTCTTGGGCGCTTCGGCGCTCTTGGGGTCGGTGAGCTGGCGCCCCTCACCGATCGAACAATCGATGACTATGCCGGTCTGCAGGCTTTCATACTTGCCCAGCAACTTGCCGTCCAATGCGTCGAAGACATACTGCATGCGGCTGGGCTGGTTGCAGCGCCCCCCGCGCACCTCGACCAACCACGCCAACGCCGGCTTCGGCGTGAACTGCTTGCGCGTGTCGACGACCAGCTCCACCTTGCTGTCGGCGTCTTTCCCTTCCACGCGGAACATCTCCAGCGCCCGCGCGAGCGCATCTGCCTTGTCGACGGCTGGCACGACGGATGCCAGGTTCAGCGGCGCCGACAGCGACTGGACCACGGTATCCAATTGGCCATCAGCTTTGAAGTGGACGACGATGTCGCCCCCGATGACACGCAGGCCGTGGTACTGGCGGTCGAAGCGCGCGTGGCCTGCCCCACTTTCGCGAACGAAGGCGGGCGCGGTGCCCATGGGCGTGAAGGTGTCGAAGGGCGAAGCGTTGGCCAGCTGCCTGGCCGCCTGGCCAGGTTGCAGCAGGGCGCGCGCCGTGTCCTGGGCTTGCGCCGTGGTGAGGGGTTCGGCCTGGACGTTCGTCAACGAAAGTACAGCCGACACGAGCATTACGCCGCGGGTCAAATTGAAGGGGGCGGTGAAAGGACGCATGGAATGGGGCAGCGATTCTTGGAGGGACGGGGCTTCAATGCATCAGATGCGCTTGAGCCGCAATGAATAGGCGGCGGTGCTGGAGTTCACCGGAACGGAGATATAGAACAGCTTCCTGGTCGTGCCGGTGTTCTGCAGCGTGATCTTTTCTTTCGCGCCGCCGCCGTTCTTGCTCGACACCAGCACCGTCTTGCCAGTGGGGTCGTAGCCGATCAGGTCGAAGTCCGAGGCGGCGTCGCCGGCGGTCAGGTTGGCTTCCACCGACTTGCTGGCATCCAGGTAGACGGCGAACCAGTGGGCCTGGCCGAGGGTGCCGCGCCGACCCATGATGGCCAGTTCGGGCGTCGGATCGACGATCAGCGCCGTCTGCCAGCTCACGTTGTTGGGCGTGAAGCTCTTCTTCTTGACGTCTGACACGTTGACCGCCAGCCAGGCATAGTCGACAGCCCGGTACGCCTCGGAGTCATCCCCGTACAGCGTCTTGGCCGAACTCAAGGTCGCCACGCGAGCGCCCTTGTAATCGGTCCCGGAGTTCATGTTGTTCTTCAGCGCGTGATACCAGATCTTCTGGGCCTTGGCTCGCGTGATGCCATGGAACTCGACGGTGTCGCTGGACGTGGCGGATTCGTTGTCCTTGCAGACTTTGGACGCAGGCAGGCTGCCAACGGCCTTGCTGCCTTCGGCCAGGAGGTAGTAGAAGTGGTTGCCGACACCCGACGAATAGTGCTGGTCGAGTGCGCCGACGCCGGTGGCCCAGCAGTCGCGCGAGCCGCCGTCCAGGCTGGGTTGGTACATGAAGCGCTCGGCGGCCTTGCCGTTCTTCATGACCTTCTCGAACAGCATGTAGTCCGGCGTGTCGTTGGCGTTGTTCGTGTAGAACTCGACCATCGTGCCCATGATGTCGGCGGTCGCCTCGTTCAGGGCGGCGGCCTCGTTGCCCGAGACTGGGAAATTCGCCGTCTTCCAAACCACGCCGTGCGTCATCTCGTGGCCGGCGACGTCGAGGCAGACGAACTGCTTAAAGCGCGTCACGCCGTCGCCGTAGAGCATCCTGCCCTCGCTGCTCGACCAGAAGGAGTTGTCCTGCGCTGCCCCGTGGTACGTGTAGTGCACGGCCGATGAATAGCCGGTGCCTAGGTCATCGATGCCGTTGCGGCCCTGGATGTTCTTGTAGTAGTCCCAGGTCTTGAGTTGGCCGTAGTGCGCATCGGCCGCAGCCGATTGGCGGCTGGCCGTCGTGCCGTCGCCCCAGATGTTGTCGGCATCGACCATCGGTGCATTGGCCAGGCCGAAGTCGCTCGTGTAGTGCGAGCCACGGCCCAGGTCGCGCAGTTCGTACACCGTGTCGGACTTCTTGTCGGTGCCAAATGAGACCGTGCCGACGTACAGCGTCTTGCCGGTCCCGGTGGCGGCCGCCAGCGGTGTGAATGCCTGCTCGACGGTCACGTCGGCCTCGAACGGATCCTTGGGCGCGGCCGCCGCGTCATCGGCACACGTCCTGATGGCCGCAGATTCCTGGGCTTCATACGACTTGTAGATCTTGCCGGTCAGGGCATTGAGCAGGTAGTGCATGCTGCTGGGCTGATCGCAGCGCGAGCCCTTGACCTTGACGTTCCAGGTCAGCACCGGCTTCGTCACGTAGCCAGGCATGGCCACCACGATCAGCTCGGCCGTCACCGACTGCTGCTTCGCGCGAGGCCCTGCCTGCCGGAAGCTGGCCTCGGCCCTGGAGATGGCCTGGGCCTTGTCGAACGCCGGCACCACGCTGGGCAGGTTGATCTCCTCCTGCATCGTCGTGGTCACGTGCGAGAACCGACCGTCGCGCTCGAAGTGCACGATGATGTCGCCGCCCATGACGGGCAGGCCTTGGTGAGTCCGGTCATATCGGACGTGCATTTCTCCCGCTTCATCCGCTTCGGGGGCCATGCCCTCGCGCCGTTGGACAAACTCGTCGAATGCCGACGCCTTGGCCTGCACGGCGGCCATCTGCCCGGGCTGCAGCAAGGCCTGCGACACGCGCACAGCATCGGCAGGCTGCAGCGACTGGGCACGCGCGCCAACAGGCGCAAACGCCAGCAACAGGGAAGCGGACAGGGCACTCAGTTGGATCGACATGGTGGGTTGCATACAGATGAAGGGTTGAAAACTTTCGCCTTGATCAAGACCAAGGACCGGACTCAGGAAAACGCCAAGGCGCTTCGCATCGGCGCACCGCGCCGCCAGAAGTACCGCTCTACGCAGTAGTGAAGAATCGTGGCGGCGAGCGCACACACGGGAGGCAGCAAGCTCAGCAGCAGCGCTAATACGACGCCCAGTGGCAACATCACCCATCGGCGCCAACCGCGGACGGTGTTCAGCCAACGAAGCAATGAGTTGCCCCTGGCGACGGGGGAGCCGGCGTACTGCGCGTAGAAGTAGAAGGCCGTGGCATCGTGGACCATGCGCGGCAACAGCACCGCCAGCAGCGGATAGCCCTGAGCCACCATCAGCCACGATGCGAAGCACAAGGCCTGCGTGGCCAGGATCATCCGGCTGTCGCCGGCGGCGAGCTGGGTGCGGCGATGCAACCAGAGCGCCGCTGGCAGGCTGGCCAGCATGATCAGGCCGGATGCTTGGACCCACGTGGCCGGTTCGTGCACCAGGCTGGCATGCATCGCCTCGCCACCGATCGCTAGCGCGAACGAGGCCGCTGCGCACGCCAGAAGAAAGCGCCACAGACGGCCGATCCAGTTGTCGACCAAGCCGGCGTTCGAAGTGGCCAGCGCCAGACCGGTCTGCTGCCCCATCACGTGGAACATCGTCCACACGATCAGCAGCCTCACGCCCCACGGCGAGGGCAGCACGAACATCATCGCCCAGGCCGAGAGCATGGCGACAACGAGGCTGAGGGCCAGCTCGCGGCGGTGGTGCCGAACCACCTGAACATCCAGCAGCCCCACCAAGCTGGCGCAGATGTGCGGCATGCCGAAGACCAGGCCGTACCAGGGCCAACCGGTTGGTGACGCGGGCAACCAATGGCGAACCGCTCCGCTGCCGGTCAACGCATCGATCAGCCACACCAATCCAGCCAGCGGAATCACGCCGTATACAGCCAGCAGAATCATTCGGCGGATGGATGCCGGCCGACAGACGTCGGCGACCCCGACTACAGCATTCATCTCACCATAGGACCCGGTTGGCGCGCCATCTCGCGTCGCAGCGCTTCGATATTCGCTCGGGAGCGCGCCGCTGCCTGCTTCGACGCGTCGGTGTTGTCGCGCTCGGATTCCTTCAGCAGCGTCATTTCGCGCTGCAATTCGTTTTCGAGGATGGCGCGCCGCTCCTCGTCCACGCTTCCGGTGGCCACGGTCTCCCGGCGGCCGGTGCTCACGTGGCCCGCAGCTGTCGATGCCGGCGTCCCGGCCCCACGCCCGAACCCGTTGCAAGAGGAGGTGGACGTCTCCGCGCTCATGCCACCCACCAGGATGGGGACCGAACCGCTGCGGCAAACGGCAGGCGCGGCATTGCTTCCAGCAGGGCCGGCCTGCGTCGCCACGCAGCCTGCCAGCATCACCCCGCAGGCCGCTACCGCACGGATCGCTTGATGGTTAGCCCGGAACATTCGATACCGTCAGCGTGGTCAGCCGACCCATGTCATCCTCGATGGTCACGGGTATCGTGGTCAGACAGGTTCCAAGGAATTGGACGGTGAAACCGTCGCCGCTGTTTTCCAGCGTCTTGTCGCTCAGCACCATCGCATCGGGAACTGGGTTGGTCAGCTTGTAAGGGGGCTGCCCGCCCCATACGTGAACCTTGGCACTGAGGCCCACCGCGCAGAAGCCAGCCATGCCGCTGGTGACGGTGATGGCGCCGGGTTGGACACTCATCTCTTCGGGATCACCGGATTCATTGCCGCCGCCACCGCAGGCCGAGAGAAACGACAGGCTTGCCACGGCAATAGCGCCAGCGACTTTGGAAAAGTTGGACATGGATTTCATGAGGTACACAAGAAGCAGGTCAGTTGGGTTTTTCTGCGCGGGATTGCATTTCGACGATGGCGAAGCTTTCGATCGGAATGCGGTCTTGTCGGTAATACAAGAGGCAGTCGGTGGAGCCCGGCGCAATCGCGTCAGCGAAATCAACATTGCCCCAGGCTTCGACGCCGATCTTTCCGCCGCACATCATTCGCTTCAGCACGCCGGCCATCAGCGGCACCTTCAGCTCATAGCCGTAGACGACTTTGAGCTTCAGCAGGTTGGCATCGCGCAACTCGAGGTTCGAGGATGAGCCCTTGCCGCTGCGCCACTCCAGGTTGTCGTTGGGGATGTAGATCACGCCTTTGTCGGGATCCTCGATGCCGAAGTCGTCGAAAGCGGCTTGGGACGGATTGAGCACTTCGACGTTGAGGCGACCCGGCAGCAACGTGCCCGTATGCGCCTTGATGTTGGCCTTGAGGATGCGCATGAAGTCATTGGTGTCGTCTGCGCTCTGGTAGAACGGAATCAACCCTCGAATCACCGCCTCTCGGATGGTCCCCTCGCTGGCGTTGTTCAATGATCCTGCCCGGGCGGCCATGAATGTCGCGTTGTTCAGCTGCAGCTTGGCCATGTAGATCAGGCCGGCCTGGATCAGGCCCAGCATGAACAACACCCCCAGCGGGAAGACGATGACAAACTCGACCAGCGTCGCTCCACGGTGCCGAGCGCGCGAAAAGACAAATCTCATCAGGATTTCCCTTCTTGGTGATAGGACGGATTGAGTCGACCGGCCGGCCCTTGCATCCAGCGCCATGCGCCGATCGCAAAGCAGAGCATCAGCAGGTACAACGGGGCCAAGTGCTGGAGCACAGCCGTCAAGTGGTAGGGCGTTGCCCCATCGCGAGGAAGCACTTCTGCGCTGGCGCTGAGTTCGGTGGGATGGGCCTGAGGCGGCAGCATCCGCCCCGACGCATCAACCCACATCGCTGCCATGCCGTTGCTGGCCCTCACCAGCGGCTTGCGGGCCTCCACCGCGCGTAGCTGCGCGACACGCCACATGACACTGCGGTAGGCGGCGCTTGGTATCCAGCTGTCGTCGGCCACGCTGATGAGCATGTGGCTGTCACGCGCCCGCTCGGCCATCGTGACCGGGAACGACAGCTCGTGGCAGATGCCTACGCCGAGCAGGGTGCCATCCACATACAAAGCCTGAGTCAATTCCGCAGGGGCCGACAGCTGGCTTTTCAGCCGCATGTCGAACAACCGTGCCAGGACAGGCTGGATCAGCGCAGGCCAGGGAATGTATTCCGCACCAGGCACCAGACGCTCCTTGGCATAGAGCGCCTGCCTCTCTGGGGCAACGTGTATGACGGCATTCATCATCTGCCGTCCACTCTTGTCGCGCCCCAGCAAAGGAATGCCTACAACGGCGTGCACGCTGTGTTGCAAGGCATGCGCAGGCAACGTGGCCCAATCGGGCGCACCAGCCAGTGGCACAGCGTCATCGAAGTAGGTCTCGGGCGCCATCACCAGTCCGCCTCGCGGCGTCGCGGCGATGGTCTGTACCAACGTCTCCATTTCGGCGTCTCTGGCCTGCGCCGTCCAAGGCATTCGCTTGTCACGCGATGCCTGCAAGGCCGTCACTGTCAAGCCGTGTTCTCGCGGCGTCGTCCAGCTTTCGGCGCAATGACCGAGCCAGGCACCCAAGGCCGCCATCAGCAACACAGGAATCAGCGCGGAACCCAGTGTCCGCACGATTCGCGCGGTCAGTGACCGGGCTGCGCATTGATGCCAGGCGACGAAAGGGATTGCGCTCAACGTCAACACCGCGGCGGCCAGTCCGTCTGCGCCGATCCACGGCAACCATCCGCGTGCGCCCGGCGCCTCCAGCATGGCGATTGACAACGAGCCGTACGGGTCGCCCCACCAGCCCGAACTGCGCAGCGCGTCCGCCGCCCACCACGCGACGACCCACGCCACGGCCAGGCGAAGCGGCAGGCGGCTGACGGGCCCTTGGCGCGCGGTCCAAACGGCGATCGTCCAGGCCAGCACCGTCCATCCGGCTTGAAGCGCGAGGATCCCTAACAGCAAGCCGGCGCGCCATGCGTTGGCATTCGTTACCGTGTCAGGAATGACCAGGGTCATCCAGAACGTCGCACCGGCATGGGCCGCAGCCGCACCCAGCGCACTCAAAACAAGCGAAGCCCAAGGCGAGCGGATGGCCGCATCCAGCACCAACCAGCTGTGCAGCACAAGCAGCAAAAGAACGGCCGCTGGAGCGATGAAACCTTGATGCGAAGCGAGGCCGATGAGAACGTTTGCTGTCGTCACAACGCAGCCGGCCACCACAGGGCGTCGCACGACGACGAAAAATCGCAGCGCGCCAGCAGATGTGACAGCAGGTGCAAACAACGGCACTCGGACGCTGGCGCCCACGACTTCCCCCTTTTCCTTGTTCGAGGCGACAGATGACGCCAAGCGGCGGGCAGTATGTCGAGCGCCCCGCGCTCACTCAATCCCGATGTTAGATAACGACATTGTTTTTACCTTCGCTAACAACAGGGCGGGAGTTAGGGATGTCGCCTGTCTGCGGCGATTCGATACCTTTCGTGCCGCAAACAAAGGAGGCGAAGTGGGCTCACCGGCTCGCTAGGCCTCTTCATTGCATCCGTTGGTTCTATGAACCTTAATGAATTGCTAGAGAGGAGCCCACAGTGGTCAAGTTCGCCAATCCGTTCCGCCGTCAACGCGGCCAAGGCATGTCTGAGTACATCATCATCGTGGCGCTGATCGCCATCGCCGCGATCGGTGTGTACAACTACTTCGGCCGTACCGTTCGCAACCAAACGGCCGCGATGGCCGCCGGCCTGGCCGGTCAGCAGACCCAGGCCAACACCGCCTCGACCGAAGCGATCAACGCAGGTCAAGCGGCTCAAACCGACGCCATCACCGCTCGCGGCCTGTCGAAGTTCGCTGACAACGTCCAAGAGCATTGATCGACGCGTTGACGTAACGGATTGGCCGGGCCGAGCGCTCGGCCAATCTTGTTTGTCTTGGCCCGTGCCGGACACGGGCCATTCGGTCTTTCGGTCCCTGTTGCGACCGCGGCCACGACACGTCCCGGGGGGCAGAAATAGATGAGATTCGACTTAATCGCTATTCGTCGCAAGCGCAGCAAGCCTGCAGCCACGACAGTGAATGGCGTCGGCGTCCCCGCTTCTGCACGACTGGGCAAGAAAAAGAAACAGCGCGGCCAGGCCATCATCTGGATGCTCGGCACGATGGCTGCTGCGGCGGCCACCTTGTATGGCGTCTACAACCTGTCGCAGCTCAACGCCGGCAAAGAGAAGGCCATCAATGCGGCAGACGCCGCTGCGTTGGCCGGCGCCACCGTAGAGGCGCGTGCGCTCAACCTGATCGCCTACAACAATCGTTCGATCATCGCGAACGAAGTGTTCCTTGTGCAGCTCGCCAGCATGCAATCCTGGCTGTGGTACGTGCATACCACTTCCGAAAATATCGGAACGATCCTCGAATACATCCCTTACCTGAACATCATCGGCGAGATCCTTGTCGAAATCGGCGAGATCGCAGGTGACGCCTCGGATTACACGGGCGACATCATCGACGGCTTCATCCCCGTCCTGGAAGGGTTCAAGACCCTGTTCAGCGGCGCCCATGCGGCCTTGCGCTTCTTTGGCGGAGCGCTCGCCGAAGACGCCGCAGGTGAAATCATCTCTGCGAACAAGACCACCTTCGGAAGCCCGGTTCGAACCGACATCGGGATGGAGAAGGACAGTCGCGCTGCGGTCATGGCGCTCACAGTCGCCGCCAACCAGGCGCGATGGATCGGATTCTCCAAGCAGTACTCCGACGACGAGCGTGGCGACACGAAAGACATCCTGCTGCGCTCGCGCGACGATTTCTCGACCACCCGCAACGGCAACTGGCTGACCAACATCGACTTGTTTGTACTCGGCCTGGAAAAGCACGGCGGCACGGAGCTCAAAGGCTTCGACCGCTGGGAAGCGCAAGACACGCTTGAGTTCTGGGAAAAGCATCCTTGCAAGACGGGCGTGTGCACCGACTACACGCCCATCGGCTGGGGCCGTGCCAACGTCGACGAAAACGGGGACTCCGGCGACGTATGGGCGCCGAATCGAACGGCGCAGAAGATGGCTTACAAGGACGGCAAGAACCACGATGACTGGACGGGTGTCCCGTCGCTGTATGACATCCAGGACAAGTCGGAAAGCGCGCGCGCGACCTTGGGCGTGGACTTCGTCATTGCAGTGCGCCGAACCCAACCGGCCACGCTGACGACGTCCAACATCGGCATCAAGCCGCTCGAATCGCAACCGCAGATCGGCTCCTCCAACATGGACGAGCAGATGGCCTCGAATCAGTTGAGCGCAATCGCCAAGGCGCGTGTCTCCTTCGAGCGGCCGAAGCGCAACGGCGCGGACTGGACCGGCACCTCGCTGTTCCGCAACGACGATGCCAAAGAGTATGGATCTTTGTTCAGCCCCTACTGGCAAGCGCGCATCAGCGACTTCACAGTCACTGAGAAAGGCCTCCTGATGGCCAGCATGGGCTTGAACCCCGGCTTGGCGCCGCTGACCCCCGGGGGCCAGCGTTGATCTGCTCAGGAACATGGGGGCTGAACGTGCGTCGGTACCTGGTGCCCCTGCTCGCGTTGGGTCTGCATGGCTGGATGCCTGCCGTGGCCGCGCAAACAGATGCCGACGCCGCGCTCGATTCACGCCCCTTGCAAGTCGTTCGAACCGTCTTCGCGAATCCCGAGGGCATTCGGCAGACGATCACGGCCAGCCTGGGTGGCTGCGCCGCCAAGCTGAATATTCCGGCGCCCGCCATTCCGCCGAAGCTCACCGACGCCGAGCTCGGCCAGTTCATGGTGCGGCGCCAGGAAGAGTTGTTCTCAGGAGCCCACTGGGCTCTGTACGACACCGAGCGCACCATCGGTGCCGACGTTCGTAACGGCTGCCAATTGACGGTCTTCACCCGCCGTCGCGCTGAAGCGGAGCTTCAATGCCGGGACCACCAGGGCTGGGGCAATGCGGCACTCGGTGAATTGATGGATCTGGAGCATCCGGTCGACGGCAGCCCCACACCGCAGGCGGCCAGCAAGCACCACGGCTGCACGCTGATCGGTCGAGGCATTGATCCGGAAGGACTCCCTCAGGACAAGGCCGGGTCCGTTGCCTGCGTTTGGCGAGCCGATGTCATCGGTCAGAAGCTGGAGGCACTGTCGGTCAAGCTGGGAGGCAACCGGCCCAAGGCTGGCCACAAGCCCGGAAGCTATGACACCTGCCTGTATGCCCGCATACCGGAGTACCGGAACGCGGGCGGACGGCGTCCGGTGATCGTGAAGACCCAAGCACCCAATCTCGTGGGCCAGACCGGTGTCACTCTTCATGCCACTGAACAGAACGCACTTGAGCTTGAGCGCCTGAGCGATGGCGACGCGATCCCGCAGGATCGATTTTCCACTGCCTCGTTGAAGGCCTTCGCCAGCCAGCCCACCCGTACCCCGCTGGGAGATTGATGATGGCAAGTTCCCGCAGCCCTTTCCGCCGGTCGCAACGCGGCCAGTCCACCACGGAATTCCTTGTCGCCATGGTGGTGTGTGTGCCGTTGTACTTGGCGGTCGACTACGCCGGCAAATATGGCGACCTGCAACAGACGGCCGTCCAGGCCAGCCGCTATGCCGTGTTTCAGCGCGTGCTCGAACCCAATGCCGGCAAGTTGAGCGACAGCACGATTCAAGACCAGACGCGCGCGCGATTCTTCCTGCGCGGCGACCGCAATGACGGCAAGCTCGATTCCGCGGACACGGCCGCCGCTATCAGCGACGACACCGACCAGCCGGTGCTGTGGCGCGACAACGGCAACAACCCCTTGCTCGCCAGCCCCTCCCAGGTGGCCGTCACGTTCGAGCAAGTGGCCATGTCTCCGCCAGCCAGCGTCAGCTGGGCCATCGACGGCCTGGCTTGGACCGCGGGTCAGTCCTATACCGGCGGCCGTCTTGCCAAAGTCGAGCTCAACCTGGTGAACAAGATGGACATGGCGAGCGAGACACCGATCGATCTGAAGATTGGCGCCGCCACCGCCGCCGCCACCGGCGGCTGGGGCAGTTCGGGCCGTAACTACACCAAGGAGAAGGCCTCGACGATCGTTCCTTCGTCCCTGGTGCCCTCGTTCATCACGGACATCGTCGATGTCGCCATCGGTCTCTTCGAAGACTCCGGTGGGCCGCAATTCGGTTGCATCAAGCCCGACGTCGTTGCACCGGATCGGCTTGAGCCCTTCTCTGGCACGGAGGGATGCTGAGCATGGATCGTCAATTGCGAATGACGCCGTCGTGGCTGGCTCTGGGCATCGGCTTCGGTCTCCAGGCGGCCGGCGCAGCCACGACCCCCTGGCCCGAAGTACCCGATCCGCCGAAGGCCAAGGTCGAATGGGTCGCCAGGGACAGTGTCATCAACGGCCTGCCCAGCCGCATCGAGAAGTTCGAAAGCCAGTTGTCGATGGCCGAGGTCCTGACCTACTACCGCGCGTTCTGGGCCAATTCGCCCAGCGGCAAGCCGCGCGAGAACAAGATGGGCGAGTGGAACACCCTGACGACGCTGCAAGGGCCTTTTCAGATCGCTCTTCAGGTGCAATCCAAGGGCAAGCAGGGATCGTTCGGCGTCATCAGCATCGCGAACTTCGGCGAAGCCAACAAGGACTTCTATCCGAAGAGCATGCCGAAATGGTCCGACGCCAAGGTATTGCAGGTCATGGAGTCGGATGACGGCCCCAAGCACAGTCAGTACGTCGTCGTGGCCAGCCGCGAAAGCCTCGACTTCAACATCCAGCGCAGCCGCGAAGAGTGGCAACGCCGCGGTTTCAACTTGGTACGCGAATCGAAACCCGATCCGGGCGGAGCACCGTCCTGGGTGGCGAGCTTCGACAAGGAGGGGGCGTCGCTGGACGTCACCGTCGCCCGCAGCGACCGCTACCGCGCCACCACGGTGACGACCAACCTCGTGACCCCAGCCAAAGGCGTCACATGGTAATCATCAGCCGCGCCGTACTGCGCCGGCATCAACGCGGCCAGTCGATGGTCGAGTACGCCATCGTCGGCGGCGTGCTGGTGGCCGCTCTCTTCGTCGCTGACTACAACGGCCAGACGATCGCAGAGTTTCTCGCTTCCGAGATCCGGATCTTCTTCCGAAATTTCACCTACTTCGTGTCCTTGCCCTGAATCATGGCCCTTCCGAAAATCAACAAGAACTGGCTCCTGCTGGCCGTGGCGATCGCCATGGGCGCTGGCGCCGTCTACCTGAGCAACTCGCTCATCAAGGGCCGCATCGCGCAGCTGGAGGCTGAAGCCAACAAGGGAAAGGAGACGGTGAAGGTCGTCGTCGCCAAAAAGGACCTGGCGCGCGGTGAGGCTATCACCGCGGAGGCGATGGCGATTCGCGATGTCCCGAAGGAGTATGTGCACCACACCGCAATCACGCCGGAAAAGTTTGCCGGCATGGAGCGCGAGCGATTGGCCGTACCGATCAAGCGAGGCGAGACGCTGCTGGAGGCCCACACCGAAGGCAAGGGTGCCAACGTGTTCTCTGCGCGCCTGCGCAAGGGGCTGCGTGCGGTCACGGTCGAGGTGGACATGGTGAGCTCCATCTCCGGCATGCTGCGCCCCGGCGACAACGTCGACCTGATCTACAGCGCCAAGCCGCAGGGTCAGAAGGAGGAGGTTACCGTGCCGCTGCTGTCGAATGTTCCGGTGCTGGCCACGGGCCAGATGCTGACCAAGAAGGACGAGCACGACGTCCACCGTGATCGCAGCTTCACGACGATGACCCTCGAAGTGACGCCCGAAGACGCGGATCGCATCATCGTGGCTCGTGGCGAAGGCAAGCTGACGGCTGTGCTCCGCAATCCTGACGATGCGGACCCCAACAAGACGCGGCCCTTCAACGGCGACATGCTGCTGGCCGGCTCCCGCAGTGGCGGACGTGTGATCGAGTTCATCGTCGGCGGCAATGGCAAGGGTGTGATCGACCCGCAGCTTGCCAAGACCAGCCACTAAACCATCGTCAACCGCAGCGGCCACTGCTGGCCGCTGTCGCTGTTTCAGATATCAATTCGAGGGAGTTCTCGTGTTTGTTCCGGAATTGGTCTCACGGTCCCGCAGGCCGTGGGTCGCGGCTGCGCATGCCGCCTTCTTGCTGACCTTCAGTGCCGCGGTCTTGGCTCAGGAGAGCACGCCACCGTCGCCAGAGCTCCTCAAAGCTGTTCAAGAGGCTCAACAACGCATGCAGGCCGCCAAGTCCGGCGCGGCAGGTGCCGGTGCGCCTGCATCGGTCGGCGCCTCCGGCAGCATCATCGAGAGCCAGCAGCTCGCGCAGCCGGAACCGGCTGTCCGTCGCAAAGGGACGATCCCGCCCCCGGACGTCGGCCCCCGCCGCAACATGGTCGTTGGCGAGGTTCAGGTGATGAACATGTCCAACGTCGCCCGCATCGCGATCGGCGATGGCAGCATCGTCAAAGCCACCGTTGTGGACGATGCTCAGATCGTCATGCTGCCTGAGAAGGAAGGTCACACCACGCTGCACGTGTGGCTGAAGAACGGTCGTCAGGTGACATTCGAGATCGCTGTCACCAAGCAGAACAACGATCGCCTGGTCGAAGACCTCAAGGCATGGGTGCAATCGATCCCGGGCATCCGCGTCACCCGCATCGGCGAAAAGATCGCTCTGGAGGGACGCTACCCGAACAACGAAGCGAAGGACCGCATCGAAGGCATTGCCAAGCAGTTCCCGCAGGTGATGAACCTGGTGGCGAAGAAGGCCTCCGATTCGGACCCGTTGCAGATGGAGCGAATGGTCCTGCTGGACATGCGGGTCGTCGAGGTCAAGCGCAAGTCGCTGGAGCAATTGGGCATCAAGTGGGCCAGCACCGGCCAGGGGCCGACGTTTGCCACGAACGCGTTGATGTACTCGAACACGCCGTTCCGGCCCGCCTCGATCAATGCCGCTTTCGCGCCGGTGAACACCGCGCACCCCATCGCGACCTATCTGGGCCTGGCGACACAACTCACATCGGCACTGAATCTGCTCGAAGAGAAAGGCGACGCGTGGACGCTCGCCGAACCTCGGCTGAGCTGCAAGAGCGGCGGCAAGGCCGACTTCGAGGCCGGTGGTGAAATTCCGATTGTGGTCTCGGCCGGGTTCGGCCTGGTGGAGGTGGTGTACAAGAAGTATGGCGTGCTGATGCACTTCGAGCCCGAAGCCGATGCCGACGGCAACATCGCCACCAAGCTGGAGATCGAGATCAGCGAGCCGGATGCGCGCAACTCCAACCAGGGCTTTGTCGCATTCACGAGGAACAGCACCAAGACCGAGATTGCCTTGAAGCAAGGGGAGCCGCTCGTGATTGCAGGGCTGCTGCGCGAAAGAACCGAAAAGTCGTCCGACGCGATCCCGGTGCTGGGCCGCCTGCCGCTGTTGAGCTACATCTTCGGCTCCAACGAAAAGCGGACCGAGCAGACCGAGTTGGTCATCATCGCGACGCCACGCGTGATCACCCCCAACTCTGCCGAAAGTACCGAAGCTGTTCAGCAATCCGTGAAGATAAAAGAGGAAGCGCAAGCATTGCGCAAGTCGTTCGAGACCAAGCCCATCCTGCACGATGGCAAGGACGACACCGGCAACACCCAAGAGTGATGGCAGCCCAATCGCACGCAGGACTCCTATGCTGAGCATTTCGCTAATGAACGGTGGTTCCTCGACCGCCATGACGGTTGACTCCAGCCGCTGCGTGATCGGGCGGGGGGCAGACTGCCAGGTCAATCTGCAGGGTTGGCGAGTCAGTCGCCGCCACGCCGAGATCTTTATCTCCAACGATCGCGTGTATGTGCGCGACCTGGATTCGACGTTCGGCACGATCGTCAACGATCAGAAACTGGAAGACGCCCAGTCCCTGACGCAGGGCTGCGTGGTGCGCATCGGCACCCATGCGCTGACGGTTCGGCTGACGAAGGAAGGCAGCGACGGCACCGATGCCATCGAGCCCCAGGCCACCGCTTCGCGCGTTGGCAAGGGGGCCGCCGCTCCAGCGAACGGCGCGCATCCCAAGCCCGTGCCTGCAGCCGTGGAGGAAGCAGAGGCCGAAGCACCATCCTTCAGGCCGGAGCAGTTCGGCGAATTGTTCAAGTACCGCCGCCTGCTCCACGATCAATTGCTCGAGGCCTTTGACGTGCGGCGCACCGACGCCCACCGCATGGGCGACACTGAACTGAAGGAGATGACGGAGCGGCTGGTCCAGGATCTGATCAATCGGTTGCCCGACCTGCCGCAGAGCGTCGATCGCCGCATCCTCCTGCAACAGGTCTGTGACGAAGCGATCGGTCTCGGTCCGTTGGAGCCCTTGCTGGCCGACCCCGACATCACGGAAATCATGGTCAATCGGGCAGAAGAGGTTTTTGTCGAGAAGGCCGGTCGGTTGACGCGATTGCCGGTGGCCTTCACGAGCGACCGCGCGGTGCAAGGCATCATCGAACGCATCGTGGCCCCGATCGGTCGGCGTATCGACGAAAGTTCGCCGATGGTCGATGCACGTTTGAAAGATGGCTCACGGGTCAACGCGGTCATTCCGCCGCTGGCGCTGAAGGGTCCCTCGATCACGATCCGGAAATTCTCCAAGCGCAAGCTCGGTGCCAAGGATCTGATCACCTTTGGCTCGGCCAACGACGCGATGGTTGAATTCATGCGGATGTGCGTCGTGCACCGCAAGAACGTCCTGATCTCCGGCGGCACGGGTTCCGGCAAGACGACCTTGCTGAACATCCTGTCGAACTTCATCCCGAACGGCGAACGCATCGTCACCATCGAAGATGCGGCGGAACTGCAGTTGCACCATCAGAATCTGGTGTCGATGGAAGCGCGCCCTGCCAACATCGAAGGCAAGGGCCTGGTCAGCATTCGTGATCTGGTTCGAAACTCGCTGCGGATGCGCCCCGACCGGATCGTCGTCGGCGAATGCCGCGGCGGCGAGGCGCTGGACATGCTGCAGGCCATGAACACAGGCCACGACGGCTCGTTGACAACGGCCCACGCCAACAGCCCGCGGGACATGCTGGCCCGTATGGAGGTGATGGTGCTGATGGCCGGCATGGACCTGCCCGTCACGGCCATTCGCGAACAGATCGCCTCCGCCGTGGACATCGTCGTCCAGCAGACCCGATTCGCCTGCGGCTCACGGCGCGTCACCAGCATCGTCGAAATCACTGGCGTGGAAAGTGGCAAGATCCAGTTGCAGGAAGTCTTTGCCTTCGTGCAGACCGGTGTGCAGAACAACAAGACTGTCGGCTATTTCACCGGCCGTGGTTTCGTGCCGGAGTTCTATGAAGAGTTGTCGTCCATCGGCGTGCCGGTGAACCGCGACATCTTCGAACTGGCGCCGCAGGCGGCAGCGGCCGCTCAGAAGCACTGACTTTCACTTGATCAGACCAGCCGGTATTCACGATGTCATTCCTGTCGGTTGAAGTGCTTCTCCTGGCGACGCTGATCTTCGGCACCGTCCTGGCCGTGGTATGGGGCATCCAGGGCAGCTATGTCGAATGGCGCCAGAGCTTCACCCTCAACGCCAAGGTGTCGCTGGAAGACATGTTCGTCTTCATCGACCCAGCGTCGGTGTTCCGGATGAACCTGCTGATCTTCCTGGCGGTTCCTGCGGGCGTCTGGATTGCCACCGGTTCACCGTTCTTTGTGGGGCTCTCAGCGGTGGCAGCGGCCCTGCTGCCGCGCATCGGATGGGCCTTGCTCAAGCGTCGGCGTCTCATGAATCTGATCACGCAGCTCCCAGACGGGCTGACGATGATGAGCGGGTCGTTGCGAGCTGGTGCCAGCTTGCAGATGGCCCTCGACATGGTGGTCAAGGAAGCGCCCGCACCGCTGTGCCAGGAGTTCTCGATCCTGCTGCGTGAACAGCGGCTGGGCCTGGCGCTCGAAGATTCCTTGCGCGGAATGGCGGATCGGCTTCGCATCGAAGAGATCGATCTTTTCGTTTCGGCGTTGACCATCGCCAAAGAGGTGGGCGGCAACCTTTCCGAGATCCTCGACCGCCTCGCCTCGACGCTGCGCGCCAAGGCGGCCATGGAAGGCAAGATCCGCGCACTCACTTCGCAAGGCAAGCTGCAAGGCATCGTCGTCGGCTGCCTGCCCTTGTTCCTGGCCTGGGTGCTCTACATCATGGACCCTGCCGCCATGCTGCCCTTGTTCACCACCTGGTATGGCTGGTGCACCATGGCCGGGGTGTTCACCATGCTCGCGCTGGGTGGCTTCTTCATCAAAAAGATCGTCACCATCGACGTATGACCTCTTCAGCACTGCTTGTATCGCTGCTGGTTGGCGTGGCCCTCATCGTGGCGGCCTATTCGATCTGGCGCCTGGTCATGGACCTCGGCGGCGCAGAAACGATCTACCGCGATCGCCCTCCCTACGGTTTTCGCCTGCTTTGGCCCTTGGTCAACATCATGGCGAACACCTTCGGCATGCTGATCGCCGGCAAGCGCGAAGAGGGCTATACGGTACGACTGCGTCGCGCGGGCCAGGAATATGCGTTGACCGCCCAGCAGTTCTTCGGCGGCAAGGTCACGGGCCTGTTGATTGCCGGCAGCGTCGCCTGGATGTTGGCTGGCGAAGGGCAAACCATCATGGCGTTGGTGCTCGGCGGCGGACTCGGATGGATGTACCCGGACATCTGGCTTCGCGAACACACCAAGAAGCGCAATCTGGTGATTTTGAAGTCGCTGCCGTTCTTCCTCGACATTGTCACGCTGTCGATCGAATCGGGCCTGAACCTGACCGGCGCGATTTCGCAAGCACTCGACAAGTGCAAACCTGGGCCGCTGGTGATCGAGTTCAACCGTGTCCTGCGCGACATCCGCACCGGCAAGCCGCGCGTCGACTCGCTGCGGGATTTGGCGGAGCGGCTGGACTTCGGCCCCATCTCCAGCTTGGTCAGTGCACTGGTGCAGGGCGAACTGATGGGTTCGAGCCTGGCTCCCATCCTGCGGGCCCAGTCGGATCAGCGCCGCACCGAGCGCTTCCTTCGTGCGGAAAAGCTGGCGATGGAAGCGCCAGTCAAGATGCTCGGGCCACTGATTCTCTTCATCTTTCCCTGCACCTTTGCTGTCATTGGTTTTCCCATCGTGATGAAGTTCTTGGGCTCGGGATTCTGAGCGCGACACAGTGAACTGACACGGCGTGCATGCAATGCACAGCGGTCGCGGCGCCGTTTGTCGGGGATGACAATGGCATCTTGCCGTCGTCAGCACCTCACGACGAGCGAGGCCGCTCAGCGCGAGACAATCTCGCCATGGTCACTGCTCCTCCGCCCGTCGTTGCGCCGCGCTCGCGCCTCGCGCTGTACCTGGACCTGATCCGCTGGAACCGGCCCGCCGGCTGGCTGCTGTTGCTGTGGCCGTCGCTGGCCGCGCTGTGGATCGCGGCCGACGGGTTTCCGGGTTGGCATCTGCTGGTCGTGTTCGTGCTCGGCACGATCCTGATGCGCAGCGCGGGTTGCTGCGTCAATGACGTGGCCGACCGTGAGTTTGACAAGCATGTGAAGCGCACCGCGAATCGGCCGGTGACCAGTGGCGCCTTGCCGGTCAAGGAAGCGCTGGGGTTGGGGGCGGTGCTCGCACTGCTGGCCTTTGGCCTAGTGCTAACGACCAACCCGCCGACGATCTTGCTGTCGGTCCTGGCGTTGACGGTGGCCATCGCCTACCCGTATGCCAAACGCTTTGTCTCGATGCCGCAGGCGGTGCTGGGCGTGGCGTTCAGCTTCGGCATTCCGATGGCGTTCGCGGCGGTGCAGGGCAGCCAGTTCTGGAACATCGCGGCAGTCGGCAACGCAGTGCCATGGCATGCCTGGTGCCTGCTGGCCATCAACCTGTTCTGGGTGCTGGCCTACGACACCGAATACGCGATGGTCGACCGTGACGATGATTTGCGCATCGGCATCAAGACCTCGGCCATCACACTCGGCCGTTATGACGTCGCCGCGGTGATGGCGTTCTATGCGGTCTATCTCGTCAGCTGGGGCTGGGTCACGACGCGCCTGGGCGTACCGAAGCTGGTCTGGGCAGGCATCGCGGTTGGCGCGGTGCAGGCCGCGTGGCACTACACGCTGATCCGTGAGCGCTCACGCGACGGCTGTTTCAAGGCATTCCGCTTGAACCATTGGCTCGGCTTTGCCGTGTTCGCCGGCACCGCGCTGGCCCTGGCGCGACTCTGACCGGAAGCTCCGGCCGAGTCGCCCGCCTCGTGCCGTCAGCCTTTGCAGGCTCCAATGTTGTGGCCTTCGTGCTTCATGTAGAGCTTCGGCACGACGATGCTGCTGCCATTGCGATCGGCCAGGTTGGTCCCGACCATCGACATCTCGTAGCGATCGCTGCTGTAGGTCGCCTCGACGTCCACCGTGCCCGTGCCGTTGGGCTGTGGGCACTCGAAACGGCCGCTCGCCTTTCCGCCTTCGGCCTTCACGTTCACGGCCCGGCAGCCGGACTGGGTCGCTTCCGACACCATCTTCTGAATGCTTTGCTCGATGCTCCGACTCGCCTCGGCCGGAGTCAGGCAGCTCTGACCTGCAGGGAACGGCTTCCAATTCTGGCCGTCCGTCGAGATCGAGGACTGCCGACTCCATTGGCCGGGCTTGGGATTCTCAGCGTGCGCTGCGGTGGCCAGCGCCAGCGCTGCAGTCAGCAAAGCGAGTCGTTTCGTCGTGTTCATGCGGAGTTCTCCAAGGGTCGTGGACAGTGTTCAAACGCGCGCCTCGCCCCGTGGTGCACAGGGCGTCCAAGCGGGAGGTGTCGACCGGTAACGGCCGGGCGTCCGCTCCAACGCTCAAGCACCGAACTCGTCGCCCAGCTCCTTGGCCCGCCGCGCCGCCGCATGCAGCGCCTGCACGAACGCGTCCATCACACTCCGCTCGTCGAGCGTCGTGATCGCGGCATGGGTGGTGCCACCTTTGGAGGTCACGTTCTGCCGCAAGACTTCTGGCGCCTCGCTGCTCTGTGCGGCCAGCGCCGCGGCGCCGGCAAACGTGCCGACGGCCAGGCGACGCGCCTGGTCGGCGGTCAAACCTAACTCGTTACCCGCCCGCATCATTGCCTCGACGAAGTAGAAGACGTAAGCCGGGCCGGAGCCGGACAACGCGGTCACCGCATCCAGCTGCTCCTCACGCTCGACCCACAGCAACTCGCCTGTCGGCGCCAGCAACTGCTCGACGCCGGCACGCTCTTCGACAGTCACCGCGTCGCTCGCATACAAGCCCGACATGCCGCGGCCGATCAGCGCCGGCGTGTTGGGCATCGTGCGCACGACACGGGCGCTGCCGGTGGCCTCAGCGATCGCACTGCTGCGGATGCCGGCCATCACCGACAGCTGCAGCGCACCTTTCACATGCGCGGCGCACGGCTGCGCGGCCTCTTTGAACAGCTGCGGCTTGACCGCCCACACCACCAAGGTGGCGCTGGCCAGCGCCGGGTTCGCCGCCGATTCGACCACCACGCCAAACTGCCGACGAAGCTTGTCGGCCTGGGCCGCAAAGGGCTCGATCACGTGGATCGCGGAGGGCGCATGGCCCGACTGGATCAGCCCGCCGATCAGCGCCGAAGCCATGTTGCCGCCGCCGATGAAAGCGATGGTCGCAGAGGTGAGGTTTGCCGTCATGGCCGGCAGTGTAGAGGTCGTGCGCCCTGTACACATGAACAGATGCGGATGGGGTTATGCAAACAATGCATGCAGCTCGGCGACAAATTCGGCCCTCTCTTCACTAGAGTGCCGACCCATGCCGCGGCGGCTGACTCACGAGGTGAGCCACCGCTGTATTCACATCTTGGAGTCCACGAGAAATGTCCAGCCCGCTTTCCTTCGTCCACCCGACCGCCGACAGCCCCTGGGGCACCTACCTGTCGCAGGTTGACCGCGTCACGCCTTACCTCGGCCACCTGGCCCGCTGGGTCGACACGCTCAAGCGCCCGAAGCGTGCGCTGATCGTCGACATTCCCATCGAGTTGGACAACGGCACCGTCGCCCACTTCGAGGGCTACCGCGTGCAGCACAACATGTCGCGCGGCCCCGGCAAGGGCGGCGTGCGCTACCACCCCGATGTCACGCTTGAAGAAGTGATGGCGTTGTCGGCCTGGATGAGCATCAAGAACGCCGCGGTGAACCTGCCTTACGGCGGCGCCAAGGGCGGCATCCGCGTCGACCCGAAGCTGCTGTCGAACAAAGAGCTCGAGCGCATGACGCGCCGCTACACCAGCGAGATCGGCATCATCATTGGCCCGCAGCAGGACATCCCGGCGCCGGACGTGAACACCAACCCGCAGATCATGGCGTGGATGATGGACACGTACTCGATGAACGTCGGCGCCACCGCCACCGGCGTCGTGACCGGCAAGCCGATCCATTTGGGCGGCTCGCTGGGCCGCGTCAAGGCCACCGGCCGCGGTGTGTTCGTCACCGGCCGCGAAGCCGCCCGCCGCATCAACCTGGACCTGAACGGCGCCAAGGTCGCGATCCAGGGCTTCGGCAACGTCGGCTCGTCGGCCGCTGAGCTGTTCGCGCAAGCGGGCTCGAAGATCGTCGCCGCACAAGACCACACCGGCTCGATCTACAACGGCAGCGGCTTCGACCTGGCCGAGCTGATCCCCCACGTCAAGGCCACCGGCGGCGTCGCCGGCTTCAAGGGCAGCGAGCCGTTGGGCAACGAGGAGTTCTGGGACGTCAAGATCGACATCCTGATCCCCGCAGCTTTGGAAGGCCAGATGACGGCCGACCGCGCCCGCCGCACCAGCGCCAAGCTGGTGCTCGAAGGCGCGAACGGTCCGACCGTGCCGGCTGCCGACGACATCCTGGCCGACCGCAACATCCTGGTCGTGCCGGACGTGATCTGCAACGCCGGTGGCGTGACCGTCAGTTACTTCGAGTGGGTGCAGGACTTCTCCAGCTTCTTCTGGACCGAAGACGAGATCAACCTGCGGCTGGACAAGATCATGGTTGGCGCGCTCAAGCGCATCTGGGACGTGGCCGACCAGCACCAGATCACGCTGCGTACCGCGACTTTCGCCGTGGCGTGCGAGCGCATCCTGGCCGCGCGCGAAGAGCGCGGCTTGTATCCGTGATGCACCCATGAACTTGGGGGGTCGGCGCAGTCGCTGTCATCGGCGGCGCTAGACTTCGCGTTGCAGCCTTGCCGGGCCTGGAGCCTTCCAGTGGCCCGGCCGGTGCGTCAAGCCGGGCCCGCGCCCGGCTTGCGTCTTTTTGAAGAATCCTCCACGGATGGGAGTCCTGATGAAACTACGCCTGACAACGCTTGGCGCCTTGTTGCTCGCAGCGAACGCTGCCTGGGCCGGAAACTCGCAACCCTCGGTCGAACACTGCGATCGCGAAATGGGCAGCCTGGCAGTCTCAGAGGTGCAGGACTACATGCTGACGCGGCTGTCCTACTACAAGCTGGGCTCGCCGAGCACGATGCTGCGCATGATCGCGCAGGAGTCGGGCTGCTTCGCTGTCGTCGAACGCGGCGCAGCCATGCAAAACCTGCAACAGGAACGTTCGCTGGCGGCGGGCGGGCAGCTGCAGCAAGGCTCGAACCTCGGCGGTGGCCAGATGCAGGCGGCCGACTTCGTGATGACGCCTGCAGTGCAATTCAGCGATGAATCGGGTGGTGTCGGCGGCACCGTGAGCAACCTGCTCAGCCGGGCGGGTGGCATGCTCGGCCAGATCAGCAGCGTGGCGGGTGGTGTGAAATTCAAAGAAGCCGAAACCACGCTGCTCGTGGCCGACGTGCGCTCGGGCATCCAGGTGGCCAGCGCCGAAGGCAAGGCCACCAAGATGGACTTCAGCATCAACGCATGGGGCTGGGGCGATCTGGGCTGGGCATCGGCCGGCGGCTACACCAAGACGCCCGAAGGCAAGCTGATCGCAGCCAGCCTGCTGGACAACTTCAACAAGATCGTCCAGCAGATCCGCAACAAGCCGCAGCTGATCCGCAACACCTCAGCTGCGTCGGTGCAGAACGCCTCGCAGTCGATTGCCGCGACCGGCAGCGGCTCGGTCGGCCAACCGTCGGCCGCGGCGATGGCCGCGATCCAGCCGCAGCAAGCCGGCGGCGCACTGCCGGCCACGCTGATCGGCGCCTTCTCGGGCCAGTACAACGGCGGCGAGCACGGTGTGTTCTCGATCATGATCGGCAATGACGGCCGCATCACCGGCGTGGGCCAGTCGTCTGCTGGCGCCAGCTTCACTGTCAGCGGCATGGCCAACTCAAGCGGCTCGCTGGTAATGGCGGGCACCGGCCAGGCCGGTGCGTCGCAATTCACCGGCGTGATCGACCCCAACAGCGGCTCGCTGGTCGGCACCTGGCGCATGGGCACCGGCCGCAGCCAAGGCAACTTCAACGGCCGGAAGCAGTAAGCATTGCGACCCGGATCACAGGCCACCTTCGGGTGGCCTTTTTGTTTGCGGAACAATCGACGCGCCGTTGCATTGAAGGACTGACATGACGACACGCCGTTCGCTGCTCTTGTGGCTGCCGCTGGCCACCTCGCTGGTTGCACCACTGAACACACGGGCCGAAACCTGGCCCAGCAAGCCGGTGAAGATCGTCGTGCCAGCGCCCCCGGGCAGCTCGCTGGACAACATCGCCCGCCTGCTCAATGACCGCCTGGCCGAACGCTGGGGCCAGCCGGTCGTGGTCGAGAACAAGCCCGGTGCCGGTGGCATGCTGGGCACCGATGTCGCGGCCAAGGCGGCGCCGGACGGCCACACGATGGTGCTGTCGTTCAACGGCCCGATCGCCTTCGCGCCCTTTCTCTACAACAAGGTCCCCTACGACGCGGCCAAGGACCTGGCACCGGTGGTAATGACGACCTCGCAGCCCAACGTGCTGGCCGTCAACGCCGCCAAGGTGCCCGCCAAGACCGTCAAGGAATTCGTCGACTGGGCCAAGGCCGGCAACGGGTCGATGAACTACGCGTCGCTGGGCAACGGCAGTTCGGCCCACCTGACGATGGAGCTGTTCATGGCCGAGGCGGGTTTGAAGGGCACGCACATCCCGTACAACGGCTCACCGCCGGCGGCGCTGGCCGTCGCCCAGGGTGATGTCGACGCTGTCTTCATGGTCGCGCCGGCGCTGCTGCCCCATGTGAAGTCGGGCAAGGTGCGTTTGATCGCCGTCAGCAGCGCGCAGCCGTTGGAATCGATGAAGGACCTGCCGACGCTGGCCTCCGCCGGCTACAAGGCGGTCGAGTCGATGGCGTGGAACGGCCTGTTCGTCCCGGCTGCGACACCGGGCCCGGTGATCGCGAAGATCAACGCGGACGTCAATGCGCTGCTGGTGGACAGCGCCGTGCGCACCGCACTCGACAACCAGGGCCTGACGCCGGTGGGGGGCAGCGCCGCCGACCTCAAACACCTGGTCGAGACCGAGCAGAAGCGCTGGGCGCCGATCATCACGAAGATCGGCGTCAAGCTGGATTGAGCGGCGTCGGTCGACGCTGACCACTATCGCGAAGCACAGTGCCGGCGCCCCGGCACGGGGTGCAGATCAAGCCTTGACGAACAGCCGGTAGTCGGCGGTGTAAGGCACCTTGACCTGGTGACCCAGTTCGTCGGCCGCACACGCCGCTGCGGGGACAACGCCACCGGCCGTGCGGATGCGCTGGATGCTGGTAACGCCGGCATAACGGCCCGCCGTACCGGCCGTCTGTGTGGTCAGCAGCAGCCAGGGGATCGCACCGGCTTGCGGCGCATCGGCCTTGGCCTTCACGCTGCCCTTGATGCGGCTGCCGTCGGTGGCCTCCCAGTGCGGGCCGGCGTAGTGCTTGCCGACTTGCCTGGCTTGCGCATCGAGCAACTCGGCCTCGGGCGCCACGAAAGCCCATTCGTTGCCCGTGGCGCCGGCTTTCGCGCGGCACTCGTAGATTTGCACGCCGCGCGCCGCCACAACCTCGAGCAGGCGCTCGCCGGCCGGGGCCTGCAAGGCATCGGGGATGGTGGGGGCGGGTGGCGTCGTGCTGCAGGCGCTGATCAGGCCAGCGGCCAAGACAACAGGCAGTTGGGCAGAGTGGGTCATCGGGGTTCTCCGTCGGGGTGAATGAGGGCAGCCGGCCTGCGACTTCGGGCCCGCTCGCCGCCACCTACGGAGCGGGCGCGCGTTTGGACGCAGCGCCCGCCAAAAGACCCGATGCTCAGTGCAAACCGGCCAGCAGCGCCGCGTTACCGCCAGCTGCCGCGGTGTTGATCGTCACCGTCTGTTCGGCGCAGAAGCGGTAGAGCTGGCGTGCGCTGGTCGCTTCCTGCAAAGACAACAGCGGCACGATCGCGCCGTCTTGCGCCGCCAGTTGGCGGGCCAGGCGCGGCAGCCAGTCGGCGCTGGTCGCGCAGACGCCCGCCACGCGGCGCTCAGCCGCCAGCGCCGTTCCCAGCGTCTCCGCGCTGCCAGGCAGGGTCTGCAGTGCGCCACTGGGCAGCCCGGCCTGCTGCAGCATGTGCAGCCAAGGCCGCGCCGCAGCCAGCGTCGCGTCGTCGCCAACCCAGGCCACCGTGTTGCCGGCCACCAGTGCGGCTGCCAACGCGGTTGCCAACTCGGCCGCCGGTGCAGCGCCGCCCATGAAGGCAAAGACACCGCGGCCGTGCAGACGCAACTCGTTGCTTTCGCCAGTCGGGCCGGGCAGCGTGTGCGCGGCGAGCCGGGTCTCGGCCTGCGCCGCCACCGCCCGCCAGCGTGCCGCCAGGCCTGCGTCGGACGCGGCCAGGGCGTCGGCGGCGCGGCGCAACCAGCTGGCGCGGTCGGCCAGCGGCGTCGCGCTCCACCCGGCATGCTGAGTCACCAGCCCGTCGACCGCGCGGCGGGCCGTCTCGATCGCCGCCGGCGCCGGTGCGACAACCGGCGTCGATTCGGCCCCAACCACCGTTGCAGCCGGGGCGCCCGCCTCGGCGCCGAAGCGCAACACGTAGTTGGGGCCACCCGCCTTCGGGCCGGTGCCCGACAAGCCCTCGCCGCCGAACGGCTGTACGCCGACCACCGCACCGATCATGTTGCGGTTGACATAAATGTTGCCGATCTGGGCCAGCTTGGCCAGGCGTTCGGCGCGGCTGTCGATGCGGGTCTGGATGCCGAAGGTCAGGCCGTAGCCTAACGCGTTGATTTCACGCACCAGCGCGTCGGGGTCACCACCCCAGCGCACCACATGCAGCACCGGGCCGAAGATCTCGTTCTTCAGGTCGGCCACGCGCTTCAGCTCGAAGGCGGCCGGTGCCACCAGGCGTGGGAAGGCCGCGGCATCGGTCTTCGTCTCGCCCAGCAGCTTGGCTTCGCGCTTCAGGCGTTGCACATGACCGGCGATGCCCTGGAAAGCCTCTTCGTCGATCACCGGGCCGACATCGGTCGACAGCTCCGAGGGGTCGCCGACGCGCAGCTCGGCCATCGCACCCTTGATCATCTCGATCACGCCGTCGGCAATGCCCTCGTGCACGCACAGCAGGCGCAGCGCCGAGCAGCGCTGGCCAGCGGAGCGGAAGGCGCTTTGCACCACCGCGTCGACCACCTGCTCGGGCAGCGCGGTCGAGTCGACGATCATCGCGTTCAGCCCACCGGTTTCGGCGATCAGCGGCACCGGTGCGCCGCCCTTGTCCGCCAGCGTACGCTGGATGATGCGGGCGACCTGGGTCGAGCCGGTGAAGCAGACGCCCGCGGTGCGCGCGTCGGCCACCAGGCCGGCGCCGACGGTTTCGCCCGGGCCGTGCAGCAGCGCCAACGCATCGGCCGGCACGCCGGCTTCGTGCAGCAACGCCACCATGCGGGCGGCCACTGCCGGCGTCTGCTCAGCCGGCTTGGCGGCCACGCTGTTGCCGGCAGCCAGTGCAGCCACCACTTGGCCGGCAAAGATCGCGAGCGGGAAGTTCCACGGGCTGATGCAGACGAAAACGCCGCGGCCGCTGGAGGCCTCGGTCTGCGCGGCCACCTGGTCGGCGTAGTAGCGGCAGAAGTCCACCGCTTCGCGCACCTCGGCCACACAGTCGCCCAGGGTCTTGTGGGCCTCTTTGACCAGCAGGCCGCAGTACTCGGCCAGGCGCGCATCGAGCAGGTCGCCGGCACGGCGCACGATCGCTGCGCGCTCGGCAGCGGGCCGTGCGTTCCACGCGGCAAAGCCCTGCTGCAGGCGCTGCATGGTGCTGTCGATGTCGCTGCGGGTTGCTTCCGGCACCTGCTCGATGTGGGTCGCGGCAATGGCCGCCGTCAACGGCTCGCGCTGGGCCAGGCAGGTGATGTCGGCGCCGGTGGAGTTCAGCCGCCGCACGACACCCCTGTCGCCGTACAGGTCGATCGGCAGCGGCAGCCCTTCGGTTGCCTCCGGTGCACCGGCGTGGGCTTGTTCCAACGGCGAGGCGAGCAGGTCTTCCGGCGCGACGCGCGGGTCGGCCAGCTTGTGCACGAACGACGAGTTGGCGCCGTTCTCGAGCAACCGGCGCACCAGGTAGGCCAGCAGGTCACGGTGTTCGCCGACCGGCGCGTAGACACGGCAGGCCATGCGCGGGTTCTTCAGCAGCTCGCGGTAGACGCCGTCGCCCATGCCGTGCAGGCGCTGCATCTCGTAGTGCGTGTCGGGCTCGGCACCAGCGTCGCGCGCCAGCGTGACGATCGCGGCGATTGTGCCGGCGTTGTGCGTGGCGAACTGCGGGTAGATCACATCGCGGTGCGCGAGCAACGCCTTCGCGCAGGCCAGGTACGACACATCGGTGTGCGCCTTGCGGGTGTAGACCGGGTAGCCGGGCAGGCCCAGCTCCTGCGCACGCTTGACCTCGCCGTCCCAGTAGGCGCCCTTGACCAGGCGGACCATGAAGCCCAGTCCATGGCGGCGGGCAATCGCGGCCACTTCGTCGACCACCGCCAGTGCGCGGGTCTGGTAGGCCTGCACGGCGAGGCCGAAGCCGCGCCACTTCGGGTAAACCTGGGCGATGCGCTCGGCCAACGCCTCCAGCACATCGAGCGACAACTCGAGCCGGTCGACCTCTTCGGCGTCGATGGTCAGGTTCAGCTGGGCCGGCGCGGCGCGCTCGATCAGCGACCAGACGCGCGGCAGCAGCTCGGCGAACACGCGTTCGCGCTGGGCATCTTCGTAGCGCGAGAACAAGGCCGACAGCTTGATCGAGATGCCGTCGCTGGTGACCGGGCCGGCGCCACCGGCGGTGGCAGCGATCACATCGATCGCGTTGGCGTACGAAGCCAGGTAGCGCTCGGCATCGTGTTCGGTGCGGGCGCCCTCGCCCAGCATGTCGTACGAGTGGCGCAGGTTGGGCTGCTCGCGGCGCTGCGCGGCCGCTTCGTCCATCGCCTCGCCGATCGTGCGGCCGAGCACGAACTGGCGACCCAGCAGCTGGATCGCCCTCACCGTGGCGGCCACCACCGTGCGGGCGCCCAGGCGCTTGATCAGGCCCGGCTCTTCCGCGGCCTCCGGCAAGAACTTCTTCGACAACGCGATCGCGGTCGCCGACAGGCTGGCCAGCATGCCGCCCGAACCGTCGGCGCCGTCGAACTCGGCGCGGCCCAACTGGTCGGCCGTCAGCGCAACCGCGGTTTCGACGTCGGGCACGCGCAACAGTGCCTCGGCCAGCCGCATCAGCGCCAGGCCCTCGGCGCTGGAGATGGGGTACTCCTTCAGCAGCGACTCCATCGCCCAGAACGGCGCCGGCTTGTCGCGCACCGCCTGGACCCAGGGTTTGGCCTGAGCCACCACCACCGACCAGTCGGCCCCGGTCGCGACCAGACGCTGGCGCGCAGCCTGCAGCGCCTCGTGCTCGCGCACATACGGGAAAGGCAGACGGGCCCGGGCCGGCGGGACGGCGAACGGGGTGGGCGAGGTGGCAACAGCGCTCATGAGGGTGCTTTCAAGCCGAGCCCCGCCGTAACACGCTGATTCAGCGGCCGGGGGCCCATGGCGGTAGAAATCCTGACTGGAAGGATTGGCAGCTTACGCGGACAATTCCTGAAAAAGATTCGGAGTTCCCAGCCTGTGACGAAGTTTTCTCAAGCATGCAGCCCACAATAAACGACCAAAGCCTCGCCGATCGCGGGCTCGACAAGATCGATCTGAGAATCCTGCGCGTTCTACAAAAGGACGGACGGATCAGCAACCTGAAATTGGCCGAAGAGGTGCATCTGTCACCCACCGCGGTGCTCGAACGGGTCAAACGCCTGACGCGCGACGGCTTCATCCTCGGCTATGAAGCCCGCCTGAACCCGCTCAAGCTGGGCGCAGGGCTGATGGTATTCGTCGAGGTGCTGCTGGACCGCACGGTGCACGACGTGATGGACAGCTTTCGCGCCGCCGTCCAGGTTCGTCCCGAAATCCTCGAATGCCATCTGGTCGCCGGCGGCTTCGACTACCTGCTGAAGACCCGGGTATCGGACATGGCGGCCTACCGCAGCTTCGTGGGCGACGTGATCTGGTCGCTGCCAGGTGTGCGGGAAACCCGCACCTACGCGGTGATGGAAGAAGTGAAAAACAGCACGTCGCTGAGTTTCTGAGCGGACAGGAGCCGACAGTTATAGGAGCTGACGGCGGCGCGGGCAGAGCGCGGCCAGCGCACGGCCGCTCCGAAGCGGCCGCGCACCCGCTCGGCGGGCTGAGCCCGGACGCCATCAGTCCCGTGGACTGATGGCGCCTGGCGAAGGGCCGGTCGGCTTGCGACCGGCGCGGCCTGCAAGGCGCGGCGGTATTCCGCCACCGGGTGCTCCATCCCCCCCGATCCGGGGGGGTGCCCCTCCCTCATGCGGGCGATGGCGCCGGGGGTCGGGTCTGGCGGACGATCTCGTCATGCCGGCTGAACCGGCAAACCATACGAGGGAACCGCCGTGACCAGCCCAGCCATCCACCTTGCCGCCCATCTGCGACTGCCGCCTTTCCTGTCGCGCCTGCCGTTCGACCGCCCGCTCCCGCGCGGTTGGCCGACCTGGCTGCCGGCCCCGGCCAACCGGCCCGACGACGTGGCGCTGCAGGTCGACCACGTACCGACGGTCTCGATCGAAGAGTTGCCGCAGTCGCTGGGCATCGATCCGATCCTGCCGGGCTCGGTGGCAGCCGGTGGCTGGTACGACTCGAGCCTGGACCTGAAGCTCGGCCTCGAGATCCAGGACCTCGGCCCGGTCGAATGGCTCGATGAGTCGGACGGCGCTTTCGCCTGAAGCGCAGCGCAGCGAAAGCGCAACGGCCTGACTTAAGCGCGGGCGCCGAAGATGGCGCTGCCGACGCGCAACAGCGTGGCGCCTTCGAGCACCGCTGCCTCCAGGTCGGCGCTCATGCCCATCGACAAGGTGTCCAACGCCAGGCCTTGATCTTGCAGCGCAACGAAGGCCTCATGCAGGCGCCGGTGCGGCGCCCGCTGCGCCGCCAGGCCGTCGACCGGCTCAGGGATCGACATCAGCCCGCGCAGCCGCAGCCCCGGTAACGTTGCCACGGTCTGCGCCAGCGCCGGCAGTTCGTCGAACATGACGCCACTCTTGCTGGACTCGCCGTCGACATTGACCTGCAGGCAGATGTTCAGCGGTGGCAGGTTTCCCGGCCGCTGCGCCGACAGCCGTTCGGCGATCTTCAGCCGGTCCACCGTGTGCACCCAGTCGAAGGCCTCGGCCACGATCCGCGTCTTGTTCGACTGCAGAGGCCCGATCAGATGCCATTCGAGTTGTGCGCGCACATCGGCCAGCGCCTCGATCTTGACCAAAGCCTCCTGCACATAGTTTTCACCGAAGGCCCGCTGGCCTGAATCGAGCGCCGCGCGCACCGCTTCTGCCGGGCAGGTCTTGCTGGCCGCCAGCAACGTGACATGCTGTGGCGAGCGGTTGCACTCGGTGCAAGCACGGTCGATCCGATGCCGCACTTGGCGTAAGTTCTCAGCGATACTGCCCAGGTTCGTGCCCATGATTGCCTGAGCATAAGACACGAGCATCGGGCACCGAGATTCGCCGGCCAACGGCCGCACGGTGTCACCCAGAGACAAGCCGCCCAAACTGCCCCATGGACATCACCCAGCTGCTGGCCTTTTCGGTGAAGAACAAGGCGTCGGACCTGCACCTGTCAGCCGGCCTGCCGCCGATGATCCGCGTGCATGGCGACGTGCGCCGCATCAATGTCGACCCCATGACGCACAAGCAGGTGCACGCCATGGTGTACGACATCATGAACGACACCCAACGCAAGCAATATGAAGACACGCGCGAATGCGACTTCAGCTTCGAGGTGCAGGGCCTGGCGCGTTTTCGCGTCAATGCGTTCCACCAGAACCGCGGTGCCGCCTCGGTGTTCCGGACCATTCCGTCGAAGATCCTGACGCTGGCCAACCTGAACTGCCCGCCGGTCTTCGCCGACCTGGCCTTGAAGCCGCGCGGCCTGGTGCTGGTGACCGGCCCGACCGGCTCGGGCAAGTCGACCACGCTGGCGGCCATCGTCGACCACCTGAACGAAAACGAGTACGGCCACATCCTGACGCTGGAAGACCCGATCGAGTTCGTGCACGAATCGAAGAAGTGCCTGGTCAACCAGCGCGAGGTCGGGCCGCACACGCTGAGTTTCTCGAACGCGCTGCGCGCCGCACTGCGCGAAGACCCGGACGCGATCCTTGTCGGCGAGCTGCGTGACCTGGAAACCATCCGCCTCGCGCTGACTGCAGCCGAAACCGGCCACTTGGTGTTCGGCACCTTGCACACGTCCAGCGCCGCCAAGACCATCGACCGCGTGGTCGACGTCTTCCCTGCGGCCGAAAAAGACATGGTGCGCGCGATGCTGTCCGAGTCGATGCAGGCCATCATTTCGCAGACCCTGTGCAAGACCAAGGACGGCAACGGCCGAGTGGCGGCGCACGAGATCATGCTGGGCACCGCGGCCATCCGAAACCTGATCCGCGAGAACAAGATCGCTCAGATGTACTCGTCGATCCAGACCGGCCAGAACCTCGGCATGCAGACGCTCGACCAATGCCTGGCTGAGCTGGTGCGGCGCAACGTGATCGGCGCCAACGAGGCGCGCCTGAAGGCGAAGTTCCCGGAGAACTTCCCGGGCTGAGGCCGCGGGCAGCTGCGTCGAGGAGAGTCAGGGCATGGCAGTCGGTGGATTCCTGTTCCGGTGGTGGCGGCCGGCCAAGCCCAAGCCGGAAGTGCGGCAGCGTGCCGACGATTCGGGCTTCTACGCGACGCAGTTCGTTGACCGCCATGACGACGCGCGCCGCGTCGCGTCGTGGAAGCAACGCCCGGCCGACATGCGCGAGCGCAAGCACGACGAATCCAGCGGCATCACCGCGCTGGTGCGCCTGTTCAGCCACGACCGCACGATGGCAGCCCTTGGCGCACAGCAGCTGCAGCAGCTGGCCGGCGAGCTGGAGTACGTCGAGCTGGACGCCGGCAAACGCATCTTCAGCCAGGACGAACAAGGCGACTACCTGATGATCGTGCTGCAAGGCGCCGTCGCCGAAGAGCGAGCGCAACCTTCGGGAGCCAAGGTGCGCCTCGGCGAGGTGCGTGCCGGCGAGGTGCTGGGCGAGCTGTCGGTGATCGATGGCGGCACGCGGCTTTGCTCGTGCACCGCGCTGACGCCGGTGCACCTGGCGGTGCTGGCCCAACCGACGCTCGACCGCCTGCTCGCCGAAGAGCCGCGGCTGGCCGCCGCCCTGCTCGGCTGGCTGGCCAAGCGGCTGTCGCTTCGCTTGCGCCAGGTCAGCGCCCGCGTTTCGGTGTTGTTGAGCCGCAGCATGCCCGCCGCCACCGATCAGCCGCGCTGAGACCGCCCCTATTTCCCGCAATTCGGAGATCCACCATGGAACGCGACCAGGCCTCGAAATTTGTCAGCGACCTGCTGCGCCTCTTGGTCACCCGCAACGGTTCGGACTTGTTCCTGACCGCTGATTTCCCGCCCGCGATCAAGGTCGACGGCAAGGTCAGCAAGGTGTCGCCGCAGCCGCTGTCGGGCGGGCACACGATCTCGCTGGCGCGCGCGATCATGAACGACAAGCAGGCTGCCGAATTCGAGCGCACCAAGGAGTGCAATTTCGCGATCTCACCGGCAGGCATCGGGCGCTTTCGCGTCAGCGCGTTCCTGCAGCAGGGCCATGTCGGCATGGTGCTGCGGACCATTCCTGCCCACATCCCGACAGTCGACGAGCTGGGCCTGCCGACGATCCTGAAGGACATCGCGATGACCAAGCGTGGCCTGGTCATCATGGTGGGCGCCACGGGCTCGGGCAAGAGCACGTCGATGGCGGCGATGGTCGACTGGCGCAACGAGAACGCGCAGGACCACATCATCACGGTCGAAGACCCGGTCGAGTTCGTCCATCCGCACAAGAACTGCATCATCACGCAGCGCGAGGTCGGCATCGACACCGAAGACTGGGACATCGCACTGAAGAACTCGCTGCGCCAGGCGCCCGATGTGATCCTGATGGGCGAAGTCCGCGACCGCAAAACGATGGAGCTCGCGGTGGCCTTTGCCGAAACCGGCCACTTGTGCATGGCCACGCTGCACGCCAACAGCGCCAACCAGGCGCTGGACCGGATCATCAACTTCTTCCCCGAAGAGCGGCGTGACCAGCTGTTGATGGACATCTCGCTGAACCTGAAGGCGATGATTTCGCAGCGCTTGATCCCGCGCCAGGAGGGCAAGGGTCGCCGCGCCGCGGTCGAAATCATGCTCAACACGCCGCTGATGGCCGACCTGATCTTCAAGGGCCAGGTGGGCGAGCTGAAAGAGCTGATGAAACGCTCGCGCGAGCTCGGCATGCAGACCTTCGACCAGGCGCTGTTCGACCTCTACGAAGGCCAGGTGATCACCTATGAAGACGCGCTGCGCAACGCCGACTCGGTCAACGACCTGCGGCTGCAGATCAAGCTGAACAGCCAGCGCGCGCGCGTCTCCGACCTGTCGGCGGGGACCGAGCACCTCACGATTGTTTAGCCCCCACGCCCCCTTCCGGGGGCTGCCCCCCGAGGGGGCTCGCGCAGCGGACCGGCAAAGCCGGATCCGCGCACGCCACTTGGGGTGCGGCGGCTGCTGCGCAGCGCCGCGATTGGCACGGAGGGCGTGTCTACTCAGCGGAGCATCTGAATGAAGACGTACGAACCGATTGCGCCGCGGCGCGTGGCGTTTCTGGGGCTGGGCGTGATGGGTGGGCCGATGGCGGCGCATCTGGCGGCGGCGGGGCATGCGGTGACCGTTTACAACCGGACGTCGGCGAAGGCGCAGGCGTGGGTGGCGGAGAACGGTGGTGCGTCAGCCGGCACACCGCGTGCGGCGGCTGAGGGCGCCGAGTTCGTGTTCGCGTGTGTCGGCAATGACGACGACTTGCGGGCGGTCACGTTGGGGCAGCAAGGCGCGTTGGCTGGTATGGCGCCGGGGACCGTTTTTGTGGATCACACCACGGCGTCGGCCGATGTGGCGCGTGAGCTGCATGCGGCTGGTCTGCAGCATGGCATCCACTTCGTCGATGCGCCTGTCTCTGGCGGCCAGGCGGGTGCGGTCAATGGTCTGTTGACCGTCATGTGCGGCGGCGATGCGAAGCCATTCGAGGCGATGAAACCGGTGGCGATGGCTTATTCGCGAGCGGTGACGCTGCTGGGGTCCAGTGGCGCCGGCCAGCTGGCGAAGATGGTCAACCAGATCTGCATTGCCGGCCTGGTGCAAGGCCTGGCCGAGGCGATTGCCTTCGGACAGAAGGCTGGGCTGGACATGGCGGCGGTGCTCGATGTGATCGGCAAGGGTGCCGCGCAGAGCTGGCAGATGGACAACCGCGGCAAAACCATGGTCGAAGACAAGTTCGACTTCGGCTTCGCGGTCGACTGGATGCGCAAGGACCTGGGCCTGGTGCTCGACGAAGCCCGTCGCAACGGCGCCAAGCTGCCCGCCACGGCGTTGATCGATCAGTTCTATGCCGATGTGCAGGCCCAGGGCGGCGGCCGCTGGGACACGTCGAGCCTGATCCGGCGCTTGAAGTAAGCGCCTGGCTTGCCCGCCGGCGCCAGACCGATGCTTACTTCTTGGCGTCGAGCGCCTTCAACTCGGCCTCGGTGATCATCTCGAACACCCGCACCACCTTCTGCACACCGCTGACGGTGCGGGCCACTTCGGCGGCCTTGTCGGCTTCTTTTTCGGTCACCCGGCCCATCAGGTAGACGGTGCTGCGTTCGGTGACGACCTTGATCGCGTGGGCCTGGATGTTGCCGTTGTCGATGAACGCGGCCTTGACCTTGCTGGTCAGCAGCGCGTCGTTCGAGCGTGCAGTCAGCGAGCTGAAGCTCATTGCCGCCGCCTCGTTGACCGTCGAGCGCACATTCTCGATCCCGGCGATGGCCTTTTCGGCCGCTTCGCGGTCGGCGTCGGTTGCCACTTCGCCGGTGATCAGCACCAGCCGGTTGTAGCTGGTCACGTTCAGGTGGGCGCGCTCACCTAGTGCCTCCTTCAGGCGCGGACCGGCCTTGAACTCGATCGCCTGGTCTTCCAGCTGCGCGCCCGAGGTGCGGCGGTCGCCGTACAGCAGCGCGCCGGACGCGACCGCGCCGCCGATGATCAGCGGCGCGCAGGCGCTGGTCAGCGCCGTGGTCAAAGTGGCCAGGGCCAGCGTGGCCAGCAGGGGGAAACGTCGGGGCATCTTGGTCATGGTGTGGGCACAGGTTGAGGGCGATCGATGACAGGCAGAGTCGTGCGGCTCAGCTTGGTTCGGCATCGCCCAGCAGTTGAAGGTCGATCGCGTCGCACAACGCATGCAGCACCAACAGCTGCAGCTCGTGCACGCGAGCCGGCCGCTCGTGCAGCACGGCAATCCAGACATCGGTTTCGCCCAGCAGCGCAGGCAGCGCCGAGGCCTCGGCGGCGGGGCCGCTGAGCAGCACCACGCTCATCTCTTTGGCATGCGCCTCGCGCACAGCGGCCAGCAACGCGGCGTCGTCGCCCCCGGTGCTGCAGGCCAGCAGCAGATCCCCCGGTTGCCCCAGCGCGCGCACCTGCAGCGCCAGGCCCAGCGCACTGTCGCCGGCCAGTTCGCTGATCGCTTGAAGCGGTTGCGCCAGGCTCGGGCCGAGCGCCAGCGCGGCCAGCGGCGGGCGCTCGCGCTCGAAGCGCAGCAACAGCGCCGAGCACAACCACTGCGCCAGCAACTGGCCGCCGCCCTGTCCGCAAGCCAAGAGCTTGCCGCCGGCGGTGAGGCAGCCCACTGCGGCCTGTGCGGCGTCGGCAATCGGGCGGGCCAAGCCATCGGCCACCTGGTACATCAGGTCGGCACATTCGAAAAATTGCTGCTGGATACGGGCTTCGAGCATGGGCGCCGATGATAAGGGGCTCGCCTGATGCTGCAGTGACAGGCCTGGCAGGTCGCGGCCCAGGCTCAGGCCGTGTCGAAGGCCGCGCGCAGCCAGACGAGTTCGTCGCCGTCGATCGCCACCACGTCGAAACGGCAAGGCGGCAGGCGCTGCAAACGCGCGAGGTAGTGCTGGGCGGCATAGACGAGCCGGGCCTGCTTGGCCGCCGAGACGCTGGCCGCTGCACCGCCGGCCTCGCGGCTGCGGCGGGCGCGCACCTCGACGAAGACCAGCGTGCCGTCCGGGTCCCGCAAGATCAGATCGACCTCGCCGGCGCGCCGGGACGGGCCCCGCGCGACCCGATAATTGCGCTCGACCAGCTGCAGGCCCTGCTGCAGCAAATAGGCCAGTGCCCGCGCCTCGCCGCTGGCACCGGTGGCCTGCCGACCCGTGGCCGGCGCCGCTTCCGCCGAGGTTGCCTCCACGCGCTTGGGCTTGGACTTGAAGAACATGCACTCCCCTTCCCCGCTCGCGCTGACGCAAGCCGCTGCCCAGATGGCGGGTGGCCAGCAGTACCCGGCGTCCGCGCTGTACGTGGTGGCCACGCCGATCGGCAACCTGGCCGACTTCAGCCTGCGTGCGGTGCACGTGCTGGCGCTGGTCGACGCGGTGGCCTGCGAGGATACCCGCGTCACCGCCGGGTTGATGCGCCACCTTGGGTTGGACAAGCCGTTGATCGCCTTGCACGAGCACAACGAGCGCAGCGCCAGCGAGCGCGTGCTGGCACGGCTGGCCGCGGGTGAGCGGGTGGCTTATGTCAGCGATGCCGGCACGCCGGCCGTGTCGGACCCGGGTGCGGTGCTGGTCGAGCAGACACGGACTGCGGGCTGGCGCGTGCTGCCGATCCCGGGCGCCAGCAGTGTCGTGACCGCATTGAGCGCGGCCGGACATGCGCCGGCGGGCACGAGCGACAGCGCAGCCTTTCACTTCGCCGGCTTCCTGCCGCCCAAGGGTGCCGAACGCCTGGCAGCGCTGGACGCCGCGCTGGCCCAGCCCTGTGCCTGCGTTCTGTTCGAGGCGCCACACCGTGTGGCCACGCTGTTCGACCAATTGGCGGAGCGCGCGCCAGCGCGGCGCATCACCATCTGCCGCGAGCTGACCAAACAGTTCGAACAGATCGAGACTTTGGAAGCCGCCGAGCTGCCGGTCTGGCTCGCAGCCGACGCAGTGCGGGCGAAGGGTGAGTTCGTGCTGGTGCTGCATTCAGCCCCCGTCACGCCTGCTGCCGACGGCGACGACGCCGTCAGCGACAGCGCGCAGCGCACGCTCACCGTGCTGCTGCGCGAGTTGCCGCTGAAGCAAGCCGTGGCCTTGGCGGCCGAGATCAGCGGCGCACCGCGCAACGCGCTCTATGCGCGTGCGCTGGCCCACAAACAGTCAAGCGACGACGCCGACTGAGCCGTCGCTCACTGGACCGGCTTGGGGTTCGTCGGCACCGAAGGGGTCGCCGGCTTGGTGGCGGCGTCGTGCTTCTGGCGGTAGACGTCCTTGTCGGCACGGTGCTGCATGCGGCGGATGTGCTGGCGCTCCTGCGTCGACACGCTGCCATCCGCCGCAGCCTTATTCTGCGCCCGATCGACGGCCTTCTGCTCAGCGTGCAGACGCTGGGCCTCGCGCTTGGTGATCTCGCCGGACTGTTTGCCAGCGACGATTCGGTCGTGCTGGTTCGCCTCGCGCTTGTCAATCACTGGGGTGTTGGTGCCCCGCGGCACCGGCTCGGTGGTCGGCACGGTGGCGGGCGAGGCTGTCGGCGCAACCGGGGCCGGCGCTGTTTGTGCAAAGCTGGCCGCAGAGACGGCCGTCAACGCGGCGGCGGCGAGGAAATGACGCAAGTTCATGTTGTTCCTTTGGTGGTCGGTCGCCGATCGGCGGCACCTCCCCACAACGCTGGCCGTTAGCGCCACGACGACCGCTGAACGCAAAGCCATGTAAAGCGACGTGACAGGGCTGCTCTGCCTACAATCGGCCGATGATCGCCCGCGAACCCACCCTTGAGCGCCTGGGCGTCGCCCAAGGCTTGCTGCTGGACCCGTACCAACTCAACGAGGCCACGCTGGCGCGGGCGCTCGGCGTCATCGCCGAGCACCGGGTCGACGACGCCGACCTGTACTTCCAGTACACCCGCCACGAAGGCTGGAGCCTGGAAGAAGGCATCGTCAAGAGCGGCAGTTTCTCGATCGACCAGGGCGTCGGTGTGCGCGCGGTCGCAGGCGAGAAGACCGCCTTCGCCTATTCCGACGACATCTCCGAGGCCGCCCTGCTCGACGCCGCCCGCACGGTGCGCGCGATCGCCGCGGCCGGCCAGAGCAAGCGCATCAAGGTCGGTGGGCCGACCAAGGTCGCGGGCAGCCGCACCCTGTACGCCCCGATGGACCCGATTGCGACGCTGGACAGTACGCAGAAGGTGGCGCTGCTGGAGCGGGTCGAGAAGATGGCCCGCTCGCGCGACCCGCGGGTGGTGCAGGTGATGGCCGGCCTAGCCGCCGAATACGACGTGGTGATGGTCGCGCGTGCGGACGGCACCCGCGCCGCCGACGTGCGGCCGTTGGTGCGCCTGTCGGTCACTGTGATCGCCGAACAAAACGGCCGCCGCGAGGTCGGCTCCGGCGGTGGCGGTGGTCGCTTCGGGCTGGGTTACTTCCAGGAAGCACAGCTGGTCGAGTATGTCGACCAGGCCGTCAACGCCGCGCTGACCAACCTTGAATCGCGCCCGGTGCCTGCTGGCGAAATGACCGTGGTGCTTGGCTCGGGCTGGCCCGGCGTGATGCTGCACGAAGCCGTCGGCCATGGCCTCGAAGGTGATTTCAACCGCAAGGGCTCGTCGACCTTCACCGGCCGCATCGGCCAACGCGTCGCAGCCAAGGGCGTCACCGTGCTCGACGACGGCACGCTGACCGACCGACGCGGCTCGCTGAACATCGACGACGAAGGCAACCCGACACAGCGCAACGTGCTGATCGAAGATGGCATCCTGCGCGGCTACATGCAAGACAGCATGAACGCGCGCCTGATGGGCGTGAAGCCGACCGGCAACGGTCGGCGCGAAAGCTACGCCCACGTCCCGATGCCACGCATGACCAACACCTACATGCTGTCGGGCGACAAGACCAAGGAAGAGATCGTCGCCAGCATCAAGCGCGGCCTCTACGCGACCAACTTCGGTGGCGGTCAGGTCGACATCACCAGCGGCAAATTCGTCTTCTCGGCGTCCGAGGCCTTCTGGGTCGAGAACGGGAAGATTCTCTACCCAGTCAAGGGCGCCACGTTGATCGGCAACGGCCCTGAGGCGATGACCCGCGTCAGCATGGTCGGCAACGACATGAAACTCGACACCGGCGTCGGCACCTGCGGCAAAGACGGTCAGAGCGTCCCGGTGGGCGTCGGTCAACCAACGCTGCGCATCGACGGGATCACGGTCGGCGGCACGGCCTGAGTCGCGCCCGAGCGTTTCAGCCCACCCGCTGGGCAGCCTTCAAGGCCTTGGTGAAATCGCGCTCCCAGCCGACCTGCTCGCGCAGCGTGACGGCAGGCACGCCGCCCACCATCGTCTGGGCGGGTGCATCCAGCACCACGAGCGCGCCGGCCTGAACGATGGCGCCATCGCCCAGGCGCACGCCGGGCATCAGCATCGCACGACGTTGCACCAGCACGTGCCGGCCCAGGTAGGTCCGCCGGCGTTCGCCGTTGATCAGTTCGCCGCTGGTCAGGTCGGTGATCGGGTGCGGGTCGTTGCACTGGATCAACACATCTTCGATCAGCTGGCAGTCCTCGCCAATCACGAGATCGGCGTGGTTGACGATCATCCGCGACTGGCCGATGGTCGTGCGGTCGCCGATGAAGACGGTGGGACGGCGGAACAGCTGCAAGCCGGCACGCACGTTGGTCTCGCTGCCTACGAAGACCTTGATGTTGTCGTCGCCCAGCGTCAGGTTGAGTTGGCCCTTCGTGCTGAGCGCCGTCAGATGCACGCCGCTGAATTGCTTCTTGCCGCCATGGATCGTCAGCTTGAATGGCGCCTGCGCCGGCTCCATGTCTTCGGCCACCGTCAACACGCAGGTATCGTCGAACATGGTGCCTAGACCGCTGCCCTGTGGGGCATTGCGCAGCAACACGCTGCGCAGGCGCTTCTCGGCCGACAGCGGCGCATGGCGCACCAGCGATGGGGGCAGCGGCATCAGCCGGAGCAAAGGCTCCAGCAGCAAAGGTTGATCGAACATGAGGGGCTGCGGAGTAGGTCCGAAAACAGCAAAGCCCGCCAACCAGGGCGGGCTTCGGCATGATACGGGAGGCGCTGCCCGGTCGCAGCGGCGCCAGCCCCCTAGCCTTGGGGTCCGACGAACAGGCTCTTGAAGCCGCCGCCGATCTGCACCTTGTGGTCGCTGTTCGGGTTGTAGACCTCTTGCCCGACATGGCCCGACAGCAGCACCCAGTCGTCGCGGCGGTTCCAGCCACTGCCCCACACGCTGGCCAGCTGACTATCGGTGAGCGTCGACATCTCGACCCCCAGCTTGCGTGCCGCGACGATGCGCAGCACGTTGATCAGCTGGTCGAAGCCGATCGTCACGTCGAACGTGCGGCCCGAGAAGGCCTGGTGCTGGGTAGCCGAACCTTGCGAGATGAACAGCGGCAGCTTGGTCTTGGAGTCCGAGGTGATCGAGCCGTTGCCGTAGATCGGCCCGTCGACGATCGGGATACCGCCTTGCGCCGGGTCGAACCAGACGTCGCCGTTCTTGAACCATGCCACCTGCGACCAATCGCTGACGCCGGAGCGGGCGATCGCGGTGTTGAACAGGTACTGGATCTGGCAGGGCTGGCCCGAGGTTTCCTTCATGCAGCTGCGGTTCAGGAAGGTGGCCATCATCTGCTGCTTGACTTGCACCGCCTTGCCGCCGGTCGTCTCCAGCTGGACCGCGCCCAGGCTTTGCACGCTGCGCACCCGGGCTGAGGCGGTGCCAGTCCAGGGCTGCAGCGGGTCGACCGCGCCCCAGGCCTGGCGGAAATTGATGAAGGTGCCGGTGATGTAGGCGTTGGCGCCGGCGCCGTTCTGGCCGGCGGCACTGTAGGGGCCGAAGAACGGGTTGGCGCCATCGTCCTGCTTGCCGGACGTCGTGAGCATGCCGACCGCGCCGGCGTTGTCGTCGGCGTTGACGAACACGGCCGATGCGCCGTCGCGATCTTGCGCCTGGGTGTCACAGCCGCTGGCATGGCCGGATGGCGTCCAGCGCAGGGCCGGCAGCGCCGCGGCATGCGGCAAGGTGGTCAGGCCGGCTACCTTGGCCAGCCGGCTGTCGGACAGGGCCGTCAGCGGACCTTCGGTGCCGCCGGCGCAGCCTTGCGCCTGGCCGAAGAACATGATCTTCATGCCCGGCTTCAGCGCGGTTTTCGGGTCTTTCGGGTTCCAGGCGGCAAACAAGGCATTGCCGCCGGAGACGCGGTCAAGCGCACCGGCCGCGGCCAGCGCCGAGCTCGGGCGAAAGTACAGCGCGTCGGGGCCGTCCTGCGGGGTGGGGCCGGTGCTGCCGCCGACATCCGGTGGTGGCTGGGTGCCGCCGTCCACGCCGCCGGTACCGTCCGTACCGCCGCCGCCAGCTTGCGGAGCCTCGTCGGTGCCAGACCCGCCCCCGCCGCCACAGGCGGCCACCAGCAGTGCGACTGCGAGAAGCGACGTCAAACCAGCCTGCCTCGTTGCTGAGAAGGAACCCGTGTTGTAACCGATCGTCCGCATGGCCAACCCCTTGCCTGTCGCGCGACGCAATTGCGGTCACGCATGCGGGTTGTTTCGGTCGATTCGGGGGGTGGCTTGAAGCGGAAAAGATGGCTTTTAGCGACTGCTGTTTCCGCTCAAGTCGACGCAACTCTTGCCGATAACAACCGGTTGAGTGCGTCGGGAAATGGCCCGCACCCGTTGGGGGCAAGGGGTATGCCGGCTCGCGCCCGGCGGATCAGGGCTTCGGCGGCATCAACGCGTCCAACTGGGCCATGATCGTCTCGTGCTGCCCGTCACCGGAGAGATTGCGCAACTCCCCGGGATCCGCGCGCTCGTCGTAGAGCTCGCGCTCACCGCTGGCGTAGCGGATGTAGCGCCAGTCCGGCGTGCGGATCGCGTGGTCGTGCTGGTCCTTGGTGGTCAGCACCGGGTGGTCCCAGGCCAGGTGCGGATCGACCAGCAGCGGGTTCAGGCTGCGGCCGTCCATCGCATAGGCAGATGGCACCGAACAGCGCTCCAGCAACGTGGGCGCCAAGTCCTGCAGGCTGACACAGGCGTCGACCTGGGCCTGCGCCGCCTGGCCCGGGGCGCGAATCAGCAAGGGCACCCGCGTCGCGCGCTCCCACAACGCGAGCTTGTGCCAATGGAACTTCTCGCCCAGGTGAAAGCCATGGTCGCTCCACAGCACGACCACGGTGTCGCTCGCATAGGCGCTCGCGTCCAGCGCGGCGATCAGCCGTCCAACCTGGGTGTCCACCCAGCTGATGCTGGCCAGGTATGCCTGCACCGCGTCAGCCCACAGCTGCTGGCTGGTGATGCACTGATGAAAGTCGTCCTGCAAAGCGATGGCCTTGCCCGCCGGGCCCAGATCGTCCAGGTCGTCGGGTGGCGCGGGCGGCAGCACCAGCGTGTCCTTCGGGTACAGGTCGAAGTAGCGCTGTGGCACATACCAGCCCACATGCGGCCGGGCAAAGCCGACCGACAGAAAGAACGGCCGGTCGTGCGACGCGGCGAGGAAATCGATGCCGGACTGGGCGTACTGAAAGTCCGGCTGGGCCTCATCGCCCGAAGGTGCCGGCCCCCAGTCGAACGCGCCCTCGCCCAAGGGCTCCGGGCAGACCTTGTTCGCGTAAGGCATCGGCGACGGCAAGGGCTGCTCCACATGGGTGGAGAACATGTGGTCGACCTTGCCATACCGCTGACGCAGATAGCCGGCGTCTTCGAACATGTCGTCGAGCTGCTTCTTGCCGGGGTTGACGCCCTCAAACGTCTGGTCATGGTAGTAGACATGGGTGTTCTGCACTGACAGCCCCGACAGCACACTGGCACGCGACGCCGAGCAGACCGGCGCATTGCAGTAGGCGCGGGTGAAGACCGTCGAGCGCGCGGCCAGCGCGTCCATGGCCGGCGTCTGCACCTGCGGATGTCCACCGAGGAAGCCGACCCAGTCGTTCAGGTCGTCGATGGCGATGAACAGGACATTGGGGCCGTCCGGGATGGGCGCGCCTCCTTGACCGCCACAGCCCGGCATCACCGCAGCCAGGGCCGCCCATTGCAAAAGTTCGCGTCGATTCATATGGGGCACGAGCATTCGGCATTGCCATTGCCGTTCAACAAAGTGACTGCAACGGCGTGCTACATTCGGCATCGTGATGCGTGCCCCGCGATTTTTCTTTGCGTACTTTTGGTTCTCGCCCCGTCAGGCGGCTGGAGAGGCAATCGCGCGCAACTGAAGAAACAGAGCAAGCGAAACACCCCGAAAGACCGCCGGCAGCCCCGGCGGTTTTTTTTCGCCGGCCGGCCCCACTGCTTCGACGACTACGCCCTGGAAAGACGACGATGAACGCCAAAGCCACCGCCCCCGCCGCGCCCCACGACCATGCCCGCTCGGGCCTGGTGCTGAGCGAGCGCACCAGCGAAACCGACGACCAACGCATCGAGGACGTCACCCCGCTGCCACCGCCGGAGCACCTGATCCGTTTCTTCCCGATCGCCGGCACGCCGACAGAGAAGCTGATCAAGCGCACCCGCAGCGCGGTGCGTCACATCATGAACGGCAAGGACGACCGGCTGCTGGTCATCATTGGGCCTTGTTCGATCCACGACCCGGCCGCTGCGCTGGAATATGCCCGTCGTCTGGCACCTGAGCGCGCACGCTTCGCCGACACACTGGAGGTCGTGATGCGGGTGTACTTCGAGAAGCCGCGCACGACAGTCGGCTGGAAGGGGCTGATCAATGACCCGTACCTCGACGAGAGCTACCGCATCGACGAGGGGCTGCGCATCGCGCGCCAGTTGCTGGTCGAGATCAACCGACTCGGCGTGCCGGCCGGCAGCGAGTTCCTCGACACCATCAGCCCGCAGTACATCGGCGACCTGATCAGCTGGGGCGCAATCGGCGCGCGCACCACCGAAAGCCAGGTCCACCGCGAACTTGCCTCAGGCCTGTCCGCACCGATCGGCTTCAAGAATGGCACCGACGGCAACCTGAAGATCGCCTGCGATGCGATCCAGGCTGCTGCGCGGCCGCACCACTTCCTGTCGGTACACAAGAACGGCCAGGTCGCGATCGTCGAGACCAAGGGCAACAAGGACTGCCACGTAATCCTGCGCGGCGGCCGGCTGCCGAACTACGACGATGCCAGCGTCGCCGCCGCGTGCCAGGCATTGACCGAAGCCAAGCTGAGCCCGGCGCTGATGGTCGACTGCAGCCATGCCAACTCGAGCAAGCAGCACCAGCGCCAGATCGATGTCGCGAAAGATATTGCCGGTCAGCTGCGTGCCGGCAGCCGCCGCATCTTTGGCGTGATGGTCGAAAGCCATCTGCTGGACGGGGCGCAGAAGTTCACCCCGGGCAAAGACTTGGTCGCGAACCTGGCCTACGGCCAGAGCATCACCGACGCCTGCATCGGCTGGGACGATTCGGTTGGCGTGCTGCAGGTTCTGAGCGACGCGGTGAAGGCGCGGCGCGGCTGAGCCATCGGGGCGCTGCGCTTCAGGCTGCGCCGCCGGGCTCCGCCTGGTTTGCCTTCAGCAGCCGCTCGCTGTGCCAATAAACGTCGTCGCCGCCCAGGCCATCGAGGTTGGCCCGGTTCAGCACCCGGGCCAGCACGAACAGCAGGTCGGACAGGCGATTCAGGTACTGGCGCGGCGCAGCATTCACCGCCTCGATGGCTGCGAGAGCCACCACCGCCCGCTCGGCGCGGCGCGCAATCGTGCGCGCCACATGGGAAATCGCCGCGCTGCGCGTGCCCGCCGGCAGGATGAACTCGGCCAGTCGCGGCAGCTGCGCGTTGTAGTGGGCCAGCGCCTGGTCCAGCCGCAACACCGCATCGCCCTTCAACAGCTCGTAGCCTGGGATCGACAACTCGCCGCCAAGGTTGAACAGCTCGTGCTGGATCGTGACCAGCAGCTCGCGGATGTCGTCCGGCAGCGGCTCGGCGAGCAACACGCCGAGCTGCGAGTTCAGCTCGTCCACGTCGCCCATTGCGGCGATGCGCAGATGGTCCTTGGGCACCCGTTGGCCGTCGCCGAGACCGGTGGTGCCGTCGTCGCCGGTGCGGGTGGCGATCTGAGAAAGTCGATTGGCCATGGGCGGGAGTGTAGGCGCCATGACGGCCGGCATTCCGGCGGATTGCAGCGGCTCGACGTGTGGCCGGTGCGCGCTCGATGGCTGCGCACCTGCACCGCAGCAATTCAAGCGAACAGTCTCGTGCAGCGCCGTAGCTGGAACCACCAACGCGTCAGCGGGGGCTGCGTACTTTGATACGGCCACCCATGGTCAAATCGACGCATTCGTTGATATTCCTGTCCGAAGGTGGCTGCCATGCGCTATGTGCTGTTGATCGTCGAACCCACCGGCCAACGCGAAGCCCGCACTCGTGCCGAAGGTGAAGATGCCTATGCCCGCATGCGCCGGTTCGGCGACGAGTTGCAGGCCGAAGGCAAGCTGCTGGCGGTGGAGTCGCTTGCCGCGCCGGCCAGGGCCACGCGGGTGCAGGTCCGCAAGGGCCAGGCCCAGCTGCTCGACGGCCCGTTCGCCGAGGCCAAGGAAATGATCGGTGGCTTCTATCTGTTCGACTGCGCCGGACCCGAGGAGGCCTTGGAGATCGCCCGGCGCTGTCCGGCCGCCGAGTGGGCCACGGTCGAGGTTCGGCCGACGGCGCCCTGCTTCGAGGAATCGAACGTCTGAGGCGTAGCAGGCGGCGCGACGGCGTACCGACCAGACGCCCTGGGTGCCCGTTGTATCTGACGTGCCGGCCGGAATTTCAACGTCGCAGCCCTTTTGGGCCTTCGGCTTGTCGAATTGGGCCCTCCTGCTTCGTCGTGCTGGTATCTGCGACCACCCGACGACAGGAGAACGACGATGCGTTTCATGATCATGGTCCGCGCCAATGCGGTCAGCGAGTCGGGCAACATGCCCGAAGAGAGCCTGATGGCCGCGATGGCCACCTACCATGAGCAGCTGGCCAAGGCCGGCGTCCTGCTCGATGCGAACGGGCTGAAGCCCAGCGCTCAGGGCTTTCGCGTGCGCTACCACGGCGGCAAGCCGACGCTGATCGACGGCCCGTTCGCCGAGGCAAAAGAGCCGATCGCCGGTTACACGCTGATCCAGACCCGGTCACGCGAAGAAGCCATGGAGTGGGCGCGGCGCTTTCCTGCCCCGTTCGGCGCTGAGATGGATGGCGAGATCGAAGTCCGCCAGCTGTTCGAACTGGACGACTTCACGCCCAACGAGGCGGTGCAGCGCTTCAAAGAGATGCAAGTCGGCAACGGCTGAGCGCCCAGAGGGTCCGATGCCACCCAGATCCACCTCAACTGATGGCCACGAGCACCGAAGCAAAGTCTCGCTTTCATCGCGGCCCTAGGCTGATGGACGCGAACCCGAACGCCACGCTACCCTCTGCATGAGCACCACCACCCAAGCAGCCACCCAGCGTGCCATCGACGCGGTCTGGCGCATCGAGCAAGCGCGCATCGTGGCCGGCGTCGCACGCATGGTGCGCGACATCGGCCTGGCCGAGGAACTGGCGCAGGATGCGTTGGTCGCCGCGCTCGAGCACTGGCCGGCCGACGGCGTGCCGGCGAACCCAGGAGCCTGGCTGATGACCACCGCCAAACACCGCGCGCTGGATCGCTTGCGACGCGACAAGAACCTGGCCATGAAACTCGAACAGATCGGGCTCGACCTGGAAGCGCGCGAAGCGCTGGTCGTGCCGGATTTCGTCGATGCGCTGGACGCCGCCCGGCAGGACGACATTGGCGACGACCTGCTGCGACTGGTTTTCACTGCCTGCCACCCATTGCTGTCGCCAGAGGCGCGTGTGGCGCTAACGCTGAAGCTGCTTGGTGGCTTGACGACCGCCGAAATCGCGCGCGCCTACTTGGTGCCCGAACCAACGATCGCGCAGCGCATCGTTCGCGCCAAACGCTCGCTGGCCGAAGCGCGCGTGCCCTTCGAGGTGCCACGCGGCGACGAACTGGCGCCAAGGCTGGCCTCGGTACTGGAGGTGGTCTACCTGATCTTCAACGAGGGCTACACCGCCACCGCCGGCGACGACTGGATGCGGCCGGCGCTGTGCGACGAGGCGCTGAGGCTGGCCCGCATGCTGGCCGAACTGGCCCCCCACGAACCAGAAGCCCACGGCTTGGCCGCGCTGCTGGAAATACAGGCCTCTCGCACCGCGGCCCGCACCGACGAAGAGGGCCGCCCTGTCCTGTTGACAGACCAGAACCGCGCCCGCTGGGATCACCTGCTGATCCGGCGAGGCCTGGCTGCCCTGGGACACGCCGAGCAGCTGGCCGAGAAGCACAAGCGCCCACTCGGGCCCTACGCGCTGCAAGCCGCGATCGCCGCGTGCCATGCGCGTGCCCCCTCCGCATCGGACACCGACTGGCCGCGCATTGCCGCGCTGTACGACGCATTGACGCAGATCACTCCGTCGCCGGTGGTCGAACTCAATAGAGCCGTTGCTGTGGCGATGGCCTTTGGCCCGGCCGCGGGGCTGGCAATCGTCGACAGCCTGGTCGACGAGCCGGCGCTGAAGAAGTACCAATGGTTGCCCGCCGTGCGCGGTGATCTGCTCGCCAAACTCGGCCGGCATGACGAAGCCCGGACAGAGTTCTTGCGAGCCGCCGCCATAGCCACCAATGAGCGCGAAAGGGCCTTGCTCCACGATCGGGCCTACCAACGCAACTCTGCACATTGAGTCGGCGAAAGTCGCGCCCGTGTTGACCCTGATCCGCCCGTCACAAAGACAAACGGCAGGCTCACAATGCGCCCATGACGAACCCGGTTGAAGTAGCTGGCCGGCCTTTGCCAGCGGACATCCACAACGCCCTGGCCACCCGATTCGGCGCTCGAATGTCCATGGCGTTCGCAGTGCGCGAACAGCATGGCCGTGATGAATCGCCGTTCGACGTACCGCCGCCCGACGCGGTGGTGTTCGCCGAATCTACCGAGGACGTCGCGTTCGTGGTCAGGCTGGCCAACGAGCATGGTGTGCCGGTGATTCCCTACGGCGCCGGCTCTTCGCTGGAAGGTCATCTGCTCGCAGTGCAAGGCGGCATCAGCATCGACGTGTCTCGCATGAACCAAGTGCTGCGCGTCAATGCCGAGGATCTGACGGTGACCGTGCAAGCCGGCGTGACGCGCGAGCAGCTGAATCGCGAGGTGCGCGACACCGGGTTGTTCTTCCCGATCGATCCGGGTGCGAATGCATCGATCGGCGGCATGGCCGCCACCCGGGCCTCGGGCACGAACGCGGTGCGCTACGGCACGATGCGCGAGAACGTGTTGGCGCTGACTGTCGTCACTGCCTCGGGCGAGGTGCTGCGCACCGGTACTCGGGCACGCAAGTCCAGCGCAGGCTATGACCTGACGCGGCTGTTCGTCGGCAGCGAAGGCACGCTCGGCGTGATGACCGAGATCACCTTGAAGCTCTATCCGTTGCCGCAGGCCGTCTCGGCCGCGGTCTGCCATTTCCCGGATGTGGCCAGCGCCGTCAACACGACGATCCAGATCATCCAGATGGGCGTGCCGATCGCACGCTGCGAGTTGCTCGACGCGAATGCGATCCGCGCAGTCAACCGGGCCGAGAAGATGGCGCTGACCGAGTCGCCAATGCTGCTGATGGAGTTCCACGGCAGCGACGATGGCGTCAAGGAGCAGGCCGAGACGGTGCAAGAAATCGCCGCGGAGTTCGGTGGCCAGGCTTTTGAATGGGCCACGACGCCAGAGGCGCGCACCAAGCTATGGACTGCGCGCCACCGCGCCTATCTGTCAGGCCTGCAGATGAAGCCTGGCTGCCGCGCAGTGACCACCGACGCCTGCGTGCCGATCTCGCGGCTGGCCGAGTGCATCGTCGAGTCGGTGGCCGAGGTCGAGACCTCTGGCCTGCCCTACTTCATCGTCGGTCATGTCGGCGACGGCAACTTCCACGTCGCCTACCTGATCGACCCGGCCATCCCGGCTGAACGTGAGCTGGCCGAACAGCTGAACCACAAGCTGGTGCAGCGAGCGCTGAAGCTCGAAGGCACCTGCACCGGCGAACACGGTGTGGGCTTGCACAAGCAAGGCTTCCTGCTCGAAGAAGCAGGCGTCGGTGCGGTGGCGATGATGCGCGGCATCAAGCGCGCGCTCGACCCACGCAACATCATGAACCCAGGCAAGATCTTTCAGTTGGGTTGACCGCCTGCCGGCGGCCAACTGCCGAGATCGCCTCTCAGCGCTTGAGCGTGATCTTCGTGACGCTGCCAAAGATATGGCTGAAATCGGTGTTGGCCCTGTCATAGTAGCGGGACATGCCAGCCCAGTCTTCAACCATCGCTTGGCTCAACACGTAGTCACCGGCTTCGAGATTCGGGTCCAGCGCCTGCCCGACAAGAAAGGTGATTTCGCGTTCGCCATAGGGGATGGAGTCCGGTTGCGACATGGTGGCCGAAAAGCACTGACCCCAAGGCGCTTCTGAACAGAAGAACAACTCGGCTCTGCGCACACCTGAGATGCCCGACATCCCTTGATCTGTCCTGTCGACCACCTTCAGTTCCGCGCGCACCAGCGCCGGGTGGCCGTCCGTTCCTTTCGCGGGCCTGGTGACGTACACGAGCGGGGTCAAGATCTTGCCGCTGGGCAGTTCGGGCGGGGTCCAATCCGCGCTTGGGACTGAGCTGACTTTGAACGTCAGATTGCCAAAGGCGGCCAAGCTCGCTTCGTCGTACCAGTAGTTGTTGCCGTTGGCATCGGCGCCGTAGACGTCGACGATCTTCCACTCGCCCGCAGGCAAGGAAGGAGGAAACTCCATGGCCAATGCGCCACTGAACGTGCGGCCTCCAAAGGTTCCCGGGATGGCGACGTGCTTGGAATCATTGCCGTCCACACGCACCGCCGTGACTTCGCCCCACTCGATGCCCGACCAATCGTCCGTGACGGTCAAGTTCACCAGCACCTGCTGACCATTCGCCGAGGCCGTGGCCTGCCGTGTCACCGAAATCTTCTTCAACTGCGGTGGCGTGACGTCTTGCGTTTCTGGCGCGCCGATGCCGGCATGCATCTGCTCAGCCATGGCAGCCTTGAAGGCTGCCGCGCGTTGGCTGGGCGACAGATGGCGAACGGCGTCAGAGCGCAACGGTGCGGCGCCGGCGACCGTAGCCGTGGCGGCCAGGCAAGCGGCCGTCAACAAAGCATGTGTCGATGTCTTCTTCATGAATCCTCCCTTTGTGGACATGGCATGAGCGTCAGGCGCAGATCTCTGCACGACGCGCCAGCGGACACTCGGCATCTGCCGAGGTGCCTCGGACATGCAAATTCTAGGGTGGCAAAAAGTCCCGCCTCAACTTCAAGTTAAGCGGTATGAGACGGCTAGTCGCGTTTGAGGATCACGCGTTGTCCCGCTGAAGGCGTGCCGGGCGCCCCCGGCGTCGCCTCGACATTGGACAAGCGCCAAGGGTGCGTCTTGTCGTCCGACGTGTTGAAGCATTCGAGCATCGCCGACAGCTCGGCCACATCGGTCAGGGTCAATTCCAGCGTGGTAGCGCGGGACAGTTCGTCATGCACGATGCGCGAGACGGTCGCCTTGGGCCCGGTACATCGCTCGATTTCCAGCAGGCGCGGCTCCAGCTGCAGTGCAAAGAGCCGGCCGTCCTGTTCGGCATTCACTTGCCATGCGGGCACCGGTCCCGACGCCGGCACGGGTTGTTGGGCCTCCGCCAACTGCCGGGTCGCCTGATCCAGCTCGCCACGCAGGCGATCGAGTTTCTGCTGCCGGGGTACGAGCCACGTCAGCAGCGCGGCCGCGATCAGCAGGCAGGCCGTCACCAGTCCTGGACGCAGCCATGGCAGAACTCGCCTAGGCTTCAATTCAAACTGCAGATCGCGCGGCAGCATTCACATCTCATTCAACAGTGACACCACAAAGCCTGGGGTTTGCTCGAAAGAGGCTTCCATCTCCAGGCGCCGAGCTGTCAACGCGCCGCCGATGCGCAGGCGTTGCAAGGTGGCGGGCTGCTGCTCCCGCACGGCCCACAGCGTCGCAGCGGTGGAGAAGATGCCGGGCTCGCTCTGCCGCCAGTAGGTGATGGTTTCATCGTCACACATCGCGGCGTCGGACAAGTCGCCTGTGCTCACCATCGTCCACCAGGGACGCACGCCGCATACGCTGCCGGCGCTGTCCGCCACCACCGACATCAAGCCGTCAATCAAGCCAACCTCGGTGGCCATGGCCAGCCACGGGCGCGGTGCCGTGGACCATGTCGCGAGCCGAACCTCCATTGCCCGGGCATCTACGCTCAAGCTCGCACCCAGCGCAGTTTCTGCTTCCTCGATGCTCCGCACGCCTTCGATCGGCTCGCACAGATGCAGGCCGCATCGGCGCCCGCCCAGCCATATGCGCCAGCAGCGCTTCGGCCAGTCGGACAAGCCAGACTGCAGCGACGTCATCCAGTCTTCGGTGAGCGGATGCAGCAATACCTGGCCATTCGTCCGCGTCGCGAACGTTCGGCCGGAAAGATAGAGATCGGCGATCTCAGACTTGGCCGACCACACGGAACAATTCCTCCAACGTACTTTCGGATCGCGCGATACGGTCCATTGCCTGCTGCAACAGCGGTCGCACCACGCCTGCGATGCCCTCGTCGGTTTCGAAGGCCAGCCGCTTCAACTCGGTGACCTCGGCACCAGCGAGGATGCGATCGCGCATGTGGTCGCCGATCAAGTGAACCTCTGCGATCACGAAGCGGCCGCGGTAGCCGGTGCCATGACACGGCACACAACCCACTGCACGCGGCAGCTGGGCGGGCAACGCGCCAAATGTGATCGCATGCCGGTCCCACCAGCGCGTTTCGTCTTCGGTTGGTGCACCCTGCTGGCAACAGTGGGGACACAGCTTGCGCATGAGCCGCTGGACGACAACGCCGTTCAACGACGACACGAAACCGAACATGTCCAGCCCGAAGTGCCGAAATCGGCCAATCACGTCGAACAGCGAGTTCGCGTGGACTGTCGTGAAAACCAGATGCCCGGTCAACGCCGACTGCACCGCGATCTCGGCCGTCTCGGCATCGCGGATCTCGCCGACCAGGATGCGGTCGGGATCGTGGCGGAGGATGCTACGCAATCCGCGCGCGAAGGTCAGCCCCTTCTTCTCGTTGACCGGGATCTGCAGGATGCCCGGCAACTCGTACTCAACCGGGTCTTCGATCGTGATGATCTTTTCCAGGCCGGTGTTGATTTCCGACAGCGCCGCGTAGACCGAGGTGGTCTTGCCGCTGCCGGTGGGACCAGTGACAAGCAACATGCCGTGCGGCAGCCTCGCGAGATGCCGCAGCCGTCGTGAACTCGCGTCCTCGAAGCCCAGAGCATCGAGAGTGACCTCGTCGCCGCGGCTGCGCAGCGTCGACTTGTCGAGCAGGCGCAGCACTGCGTCTTCGCCGAAGACGCTCGGCATGATCGACACACGCAAATCAAGTTCGCGTCCCTCGAACGAGAAACGGAACCGGCCGTCCTGCGGCAGACGCCGCTCGGTGATGTCCAGCTGGGCCAGCACCTTCAGCCGCGAGATCACCTCCTCAGCCGGCTGAACGCCTTCGAGCCGCTCGAAGCGCGCCATCACGCCGTCGAGACGGTGCTTCACAGTCAGGCCCTGTCGATCGCACTCGAAGTGCACGTCGCTGGCGCCGGTGCGCCAGGCGGCCACCAGTGCACGATCGACGAAATCGACGACGGCCGAGCCGACAGGCGGCAACGCCGTGCTTGTGCTGACCGTGCTTGGCGGTTGCGCTGTCCCGCCAGTCCACCGTGCCAGCTCGTCGGCCGTGGCAGCCAATGGCTCCAGCATCTGGCCGAGCACCGACGCAATGCGTTGCAGCGAACGTTCGTCCCAAGGGTCGGCCATCGCGATGGCCATGGCGCCGCCGGGATCGCGCAGTGCAACGGCTTCTGTCGGTAGGCTTTTCGAGGCTGGCCACGGCACAGCGCCTTCGAGCGAGCCGGCCGAGCGCACGCCGGTGTGCCTAGGCAAAAGGTCCTGCCACGGCCATGCCGGTTGCTGGCGGTACAGCGCGTCGAGCACCGTGATCCGCCCACGCCCAGCGCGCGCGCTGGACAACTCGCGCAAGACGTCGGCGGCCGATGGCTCGCTGGCGGAGGGCCCTGCTGGGGTAGATGGAGTCATCGTACGGACGCTGCAATATCGAAGACCGGCATGTACAGCAGCACCACCATGCTGCCCACCATCAGCGCGACGCCGAGCAGCAGCACAGGTTCGACGATCCGCGTGGCGCGTTCGACGAAAGTCTCGAAAGTTTGACGGTGGCGCTCCGCAATGGCGCGAAGAACCCGGTCGAAGTCTCCGCCTCTTTCGCCGGCGCGAATCAGGCGCTCCGTCACCGCATCGGTCAGGCCCGCCGACTTGAAACCAACTGACGCGGAGGCGCCTTGTTCGATGCGCTGCCGGGCCTGCGTCAGTTTCGCCTGGGTCGGTCCTTGCGCCAACGTCAGGCAGACCCCGAGCGATTCGTGCAGGCTGTAGCCCCCATGAACCAGCAAGGCCAGGGCCTCGAACAAGCGGGCATATTCGAAGTGGGCGACTTGTCGCCCCAGCCACTTCCAGTGGGCGACGAGCCAGGTGCCAGCTTGGCGCGGTCGCGTGCCCGTCCCGGCCCACGCCAGGACGGTGACCAAGCCGACCAGCACGGTGGGCATCAACCAGGGCCTTTGCGCCAGCGCAGCGCTGAAGGCCAGCAAACCACGCGTGGCCACACTCACGTCGGCACTGGACTCTCCGTACAGCGCGGCGAAGCGGGGGATAACCACCAGCAACAGGAAGACTGCGATCAAGCCACCCAAGCCGACCACCAACGCAGGGTAGAGCGCCGCGCTGACGACCTTGCGTCGCAGGCCACCCATCATGTCGTCGAACCGCAGATACGTTTCCAGGGCATGCGTGAGATCGCTGGTGCGTTCGCTCGCCCGTACCGAGGCAACGAGTAGCGGCGGGAAGCCGCCCACGTCTTGCATGGCGGTCGACAAAGCCTTGCCTTCGCGCAGCCGCGCCAGCAGCAATTGATAGATCGAGTCGGGTCCGGCTGCAGCGCCCAAGGCGTCGAGCGCCTCCACCACGGACAGGCCTGCCTGCAGCAATGCCCGCAACTCACGGCACAACAACGCCATGTCGTGGCGCTTGGTCGGGTCCGGGCGCTTGGCGCGCATGCGCGACGCCTGCAATGCCAGCACCGTCGCCCCTTCTCCGGCCAGCAGTGCCCTCGCCGCGGATTCATCCGCGGCGTCCACCTGGCGCAACTGCACCGTCCGGCGGGACGAATCGAACAGGCGGGCCGTGAAGAGCATGGTGTCCGGTGAGCTCTTCAGTTGTTGATGTCGGCGTCGTCGCCGCTGCCACCCAGGGCTTTGTCGCGGCCCAGGCTGATGATGTCGTAGTCCCGCCCACTGCTGCCGGGCAAGCGGTATTGATACGGCTGGCCCCAGGGATCGTTCGGCACCGCGCCCTTGAGGTAAGGGCCGCGCCACCGGCTGTCCGCCCCAGGGCTGGTCATCAACGCCCGCAGGCCCTGGTCGTTGCTCGGATACTGGCCAACGTCCAGGCGGTAGGCCTGGACGGCCTTGTCCAGAGCATCGATCTGCGCTTTGGCGGCCGTCGTTTCCGAGCGGCCGACTTGGCTCATCAACCGGGGGCCGACGATGCCCGTGAGCAAACCGATGATGAGCACGACGACCAGCAGTTCTAGCAGAGTGAAGCCGGCCGCCGCATGGCGTGCGCTACGGCGAAGGCGAGGCGATTTCATGATGGCGGCAATCTCGGTGTGAATATCCAGTCGGCATAGCGCTCGGCCACGCCCAAGTCGGCGAACTCGAGCTTCATCGTCACTCGTGCCCAGGGACGCTGCTCTGACTTGCTGTGCAGACCCATGATGTTGCCGCGCGCATCGCGCAGCAGCACCCAGTCGGCTTTTCCGGTGACGGGATCGGCGTAGAGCATACGCAGATGGCGGCGGGTGCCGACGAAGCGGCTGTCGTATACCAGTTGCTCCAGCGTCTCCGGGAATCGCTTGTCACTGCCCGGCGAAGCTGCGCGGTATCCGGCCAGCGCTTTCGCGTAGGTATCGCCGATGCGAAGCAGTTGACGCTCCTTCTCGCGAGACGACTGATCGGCCCAGCGCTGCACCACCACCGCACCAGCCGCCGAGGCGGCGGCGAGCAGGAAGAGGACAAACAGCCAGGAGAAGCCTGTTTGGGAGCCTTGCGTGGCGTGTCGCGCCTGCATGCGGTAGTGCATCGCATCACCACGTCGCGTAGGGCTTCCCGTCGCGCCCCTGACCCGACGCGCCGCTGTGCAGGTCGTAGACCTTGCCCTCGGCGCCTTGCGGCGGCGGGACCACGATCCACGAGTCGCTGCGGTCCGTCAAGGGATCGCGCGGCACCTCGCGCAGATAGCGCTCTCGCGCCAGCTCGGCGAGATCGGCGGGATAGCGACCCCGGTCTGCGTTGAACTTGTCGATTGCATCGCGCAAAACGGCCAGGTTCTGACGCAACACCGTCTCGCGCGCACGGTCGACGTGCTCGACGTAGCGCGGCACGGCAATGCCCAGCAGCAATGCCAGGGCGGCCAGCACGACCAGCAGCTCGATCAGCGTAAAGCCATGCCACCGCCGGCCAGGCATCGGACGACGAGCCATGGATCACCAATCCTTCAACGGGATGCCATTGCTGCCGACACGCGTCGAACGCGACTGCACGTCATAGACGTCTGCGCCGGGTTGGGGTGCCTCCGGCGGGCTGTCGTAGCAGCGCAGGGCCCAGGTGCCCTCGGCCGGCTGATTGGCCGGCGCAAACGGATCGCGCGGCAAACGGCGCAGGAAATACAACCGCTGACCTTGCTCCCCGGTCACGCCTTCGACCAGCGCAGCCAAGCTCGGCGGGTAGCCCGAGCCTCCGGCCTGTCGAGCGATCTGGCCGGCATCCACTGCGCGCTTGTAGGCGTCCAATGCGCCGCGGATCTCCCAGAGCGCGTCTCGCAGCGACTGTTCTTTCTGACGCTGGGCGGCCAGTTCCGCCAGCGGCGCCGCGCCCATGGCCAATACCGACAGGATCGCCAGCACGGCCAGCAATTCGATCAGCGTGTAGCCGCGTAGCTTCACGGCGTCACCTCCAGCACCAATGGATCAGGCATTGCGATCGTCGGTCGCGACGCATCGAGCGCCACCGGCGCGGCGCGCACAACACTCAGCTCGACACGCCCGGCCTTGGGCGCCATCAGCTTCCATTCGAAGAGCCGGCCGCTGCCCTTGGCCGGCGTCGCTTCGTTGCGCAACACGCCGGTGTTGATGGCACCGCTGGCTTCGTCGGCCGAAGAAGACAGGCTGGCTTTCGCGCCGCCTTGCTGCCAGAGCTCGCCCTCCTTGGCCTCGACCAGCTTGAGCTGGCCGGGAGCGGCTTGCAGCTTGATGTTCAGACCGCGCAGACCGCCGTCCAGATCCCCTTCGAGGACCAATGTGAAGGGCTGGCCGGCCTTGAGAACAGAGGGCGTTTGCCAGCGCAGGCGCAAAGGCTTGGCGGGCGCGGCGGCCGGCGTTGGGGGCGCTCCCTCCTCGGTCAGCGGTTCGGCCGCGTCGGGCGTCGCCGCTGCATTCGGGGTCACGGCTGCATTGGCAGTCGCTGCGGCGCGAGGTGCCTGGGCGGAAGCAGCACCGGCCGCTGTTGCTGTCGGTGGCGGCAGCTCCGGCGCGACTCTCCCGCCGACCTGACGAAGGCGGGTGTAGGCCTCGGTGCCGACCCACAACTCGGCCTCGCTCGGCTCGGGCTGGCGGATGTTGCGCACGATGTGGGGTGTGACCGCCAAGATCAGCTCAGTGCGGCTGCCGTCGTCCAGCTGGCTGCTGAACAGGCGGCCGAGCACCGGCACATCGCCAACCAATGGCACGCGGCTGGCGCTGGTGCGGTCTTCCTTGCTTAGCAGGCCGGTGAACAGCTGGGTCTCGCCGTCTTTCAATCGCAGCGCCGTGCTGGCATTGCGCGTGCTCACTTGGTAGGCGACGGTGCCACTGCTGGTCTTGATCTGCCCGGCCAGTGTGCCCACTTCCAGCGCCAGCTTGATCGCGACCTCGTCGTTGGCGTAGATGGTCGGTTCGATGTCGAGCTTCAGGCCGACATCAAGGTAGCTCACCGAATCGCTGACGAAGCCGACCTGGCCGGTCGTCGTGGTAATGATCGGAACCTTGTCGCCAATCAGAACCTTGGCTTTCTCGCGGTTGCGCGCCCGCACCTTCGGGTTGGCGAGGATCTCGAAGTCACCCACCTCGCGACGAAGGTTGAAAGTGACACCGCCCAGCGACACGCCGATGCGGCCTTTGTCCAGGCCATCGAGGTTGGCCACCGTCAGCCCGGTCGAACCGGTGGGCGGTAACGGTGTGAGCGAGAAGGTGTTGGGCAGCTTCACACCGAGCTCGGTCAGGCGCGTGGAGCGGATCTCGAGCACCTCGAGCTCCATCAGCACCTCGGGCTCCTGCGTGTCGTACAGGCCGATCAACCGCTCAGCGAGGGCCACCGTCTCGGGCGATTCGCGCAGGGCCAGCATGTTGCTACGTTCGTCGACGAACGGATCCTTCAGCTTCAGCATCGACTTCAGGAATCCGGCTGCGCCCTTGGCCTCGGCACTCGCCAGGTAGAAGACGCGGATCACCTGCTCCTGGTACTCGCGCTGCTTCTCCGGGGTGTTCGGGTAGATCAGCACCGTGCGATCGTCCAGCACCTTGCGCGAGAGCTGGTGGGTGCTGACGATCAGGTCGAGCGCATCTTCGATGCGCACCTGCTTCAGGTAAATCGTGACCTTCAGGTCCTGGCGGATGTCCTTGTCCAGCACGAAGTTCAGGTTGCTGTTGCGGGTGACCACGTCGAGCACCTGGCGCAGGCCCGCATCGCGGAAGTCGAGCGAGATCGGCCGCTGCTCGGCCAAACCAGCCTGGGAACTGCGCAGTTGCTGCTCCCGCTGCGCCGCCTGGATCTGGCGCTTGACGGTCAACAGGCCCTCGTGCCGCGGATCGGCCTTCAGGCCTTCGTCGGCCAGGCGCACGGCCGCCGTGAGCTGCCCACGACCGATCAATCCTTGTGCTTCCTGCACCTGGCCGCTCAACCGGCGTTCGGTGCGCAGCTCTTGAACCAGATCGGTGATGCGCTGGTTGGCCGGGTCCAGCGCCTGCGCGCGCGCCAGCAGACGCTCGGCCTCGTCGAATCGGCCAAGCGTCCGTTGGCGTTGCGCCTCGGCCATCCAGCGATCCAGCGTGCTGTCGCGCAGGCTCAGGTACTGGCTGCGCAGCGGCGCGTCTTCCGGATACTTCCTGAGACCCTCTTCGAGCGTGCGCAGGGCCTGTTCCTGCTGACCGGCCTTGACCTGGCCTTCGGCTTCGCGCTGGACGAGGCTCGCGCAGCCGGACAGCATCAGGGCCGCGGCGCACAGCAGCGCGACGGCCGGCCGTCGCACGCGGCGATGGGTGGGCTGGGTCATCGGCTGGAATCGAAAGAACGCGCGGGGCATGGGAGAGCAGTGTTGGAGTCAGGGCGCATTGTCTTCGGGCACCGGCAGGCTGACCGGCTGGTCCATCAACGGATGACGCAGGCGCACCTCCTTGGCCGTGACCGACTCCACGACGTATCCGTTGGGCAGCGTCAGTCCCTCGGAGGCCTGGACGATTTGGGCCCCGTCCTGCAGGAAGACCATCCACTTGCCCTCGGGCGACAACATGCGGCCCATGAGGCGGAAGGTCTGCGGCGGGGGTGGCGGCGGGGGTGGCGGCGGTGGCGGTGGTGGAGACGGTGGTTCGGCCTTGGTCTGCTGGGCGGCGGCCGGGTTGGGCGGGGGTGCCGGCGGAGGCTCGGGGTGGAAGGGGTCGCGCGAGGCGGGGCTCAAAGGGCCGGTGGGTTCGGGGGCGGCGGCTGCAGTCGAAGGGGCGGAGGCTGATCCAGGCCGGGTCGGCGCGCTGGCGCTGGCGCTGGCACTGGCACTGGCACTGGCACTGGCACTGGCACTGGCACTTGGCGACGAGGCCGGCAGCGCGACCGGTGCGGGTCCGCGGGCCGGTTCGTTCGCGCTGACCACAGGCGGCGCGTCACTCGGCCACCACAACGCCCAGCCGGTCGCGGCCAAGGTCGCGACGAGGCCCCAAAGCAATGCCGGGTTGGTGCGGGGAGCCGCCGATTCAGTCATCTCGCCAGTGTCGCTGCTAGCGCGCCGCGGCCTGCTCGAACAGGCGCAGCTCGATGGTGGCTTCGATGGGATCCACCGCGGTGCCGCCGGCCGCCGCCGCGTCCGTGCCCCGCCGCAGGTCCGTTGACTTGACGGCCAGCGTGTGCGGACGACGGGCAAGCAACTCGCCGAGCCAGCGCTTGATGTCGGCGTAAGGGCCCTTGACCTCGACCTGCACCGTCGTGCTGCGGTACGGCGCACCGGTAACCTGCGCCGACGGCGCGAAGGTCAGGCGCAGCACCTGCACATTGAGCTTCGGCGCGAGCGCGAGGGCATCGGCGCTGAGTTGCTCGGCAGCGGTGCGGTCGGTGGCGTGCTCAGCGGTGGCCGCTGGACTGGAGAGTTTGGTCCACCAGGGTTGGGGCGTGGCGGCGCGGGCGGCGGCTTGTTGGGTTTCGCGCCGGGCCGCTTCGGCTTGGTCCTGCTCGGTTGTGGCGAGCAGCCGGGCTGTGTCGGTAGTTGTGGCCGATTGCCAGCGATGCGCGAATCCACCAAGGGCCAGCGTCGCGGCGACAACAGCTGCGGTGGCGACGAACCACTTGCGGTCAGCGTCGACGAAACGCCACCAAGTGGCATGCCGCCCGAGGAAAGCCAAGCGCGGCAGGGCGAGGTTCGCTAGGGCGGACATCGGCTGCTCTCTTCAGGTTGCGTTGCCGTTGGCGGCGGGGGAGGGCACAGTGGAAATGCCTTGGCGGTACGAGCGATGTGTCGATCTTTCAGTTAACAGATCGAACGCGAATCCACAACGCCAGAGCTATCTGGTGGCCGCGCCATCCTTCTTCTCTCCACGCGCCCCGTCGTTATTCTTGGCTCTCGCAATTGTCGCCGACTGGGCGAGGTGCTACCAGCCACAAGCCCTGATCGGTCCAGGTGAAGAGCCCCCCCGATCAGGGTCGTTCAACAGTTTTTAGGTACTGCCCATCGCAGTCGAAAATGACGCACTCAACTGCGGGGTTTGATTGAACGTAAGTGGTCGCGAACGCTTCGGCGTCCCCCTGAGATTCAAAAACTCGGAGAAACTCTCCTTTGTCGTTAAGGTAGCGAGTACCCTGAAGGGTTAACAAAATGCCAGTGGCTCTTTCAGCGAAAATCATTGAGCATTTTCCCGGCTCCAGTCTTGGCAGTTCCATGTTGGCCTCTAGATTCATGGCTGGACCTTGGTTACCACTCCTGTCACTTTGCCGCGGACCAGGATCTCAGATTCAGACACAACCTCACCTGGCTTGTGTTTCAGGGTTATTTTCATCATATCCGGACTCCTAGCGACTCTGGAGACAGGAACCTCGGCTCGAATTACGACGCCGCCACCGCCTGGCCGAAGAGCATAGTTTATAGCCACATCGGGATTGGTTGTCCAAGAGGTGTAGGGTGACGACAGTGTCCCGCCTGGCGCAATATTGTGCTCAGCGGGCGATGCGAGCCCGCCATTCGGCCGAACAATGCCCCTCTCTGCACTTTCATAGAACACGTGCGAGCTGTTGACGCCTCGATAGAGAACCACTGTCTCTTCTGCAGTTCCCCTTGACGCAAGGAATTCAGCCAAACCTTGGGCGCCAGCTTTGCCGATTCGCAACACAGGCACAGCCAGAGCCGCGACCTCGGCCGTTTCCGCTTCCATGTGGCCCAACGCCTGCGCTTGTTCCCGGTACTTGATCGCTGCCCAGTACTGTTCGTTCTGCCGGGTGCAAGCATTGCTAGGCGTACGGCAGGTGCCTCGATCCAATGCCGCGCTTCTTTCCAACCTGTCGAACACAGAATTGCTGCCCTTGTCCGCGGGCGGGGTTGAGTCACGTTTCGGGTTTTGCTTGTCGATGCCGTCGCTCGATCTGTTCTCGCGTATGTACTGCTGAAGTTGAGCGGCTGCCTTCGTGAATTGCGCTACCAGCGTGTCATAGGCCTTGGCCGCATAGCCATTAAAACCGCCGCCAAATGCATTTGTAGCCACATTGCCGCAGATGCGCGACCCGACGCCTTCGTTACCGTCGGCGCAAAACCCTGTCGGATCCGTCAGGTTCGTCGGATTGTTCAGGACATAGCTGTACCTATTGTAGTTTTGCCCGTTGTTCGGCTCCTGAATGATCGGGTCGCCCGACAAGAATTTTCCAGTCGACGGATCGTAGACGCGCCCATTCATGTGCACGAGATCCAACTGGTCGAGCATCTCGTGATGCGTGAACCCCTTGTTGTCGATCACGCCATCCAGTGAATCCGGCGTCGAGTTGCTGTCGGTGGCACTGCGGCGCTTGCCCCAGGCGTCGTACTCCAGCTTCTCAGCCAAGTTGCCGCTTGCGTCCGTCATGGCTGCCGTACTGCCCAGTCGCTCGGCATGCGTCCACATGAGCTGAGCGGCTTGACCGGTCTTGTCGATCTCGACGCCGATGCCATTGGGCCAATAGGTCTTGACCGTGGTTACGCCCCCCTTGGTCTCCACCTCCTGCGCACCGGCGTAGATGGTCACCGTGCCGTCGGCACGCGTCTGCTTAACGCGCTGGTGCTCGCTGCCATAAACGAACTCGCTCCAGCTCGAACCCTTCGTGATCCGGATGGGCATGTCGAAGCTCTTCCAGCTGATCGTTCGACCGGCGCCGCTGAGCAGGTTGCCGTTGTCGTCGTAACTGAAAGTGCCCGTGATGCCGCTGACCGTCTGCACCGCGTGCGGACGAACCGCGTTCGCGCCTTGCGTCGGGTAGGTGTAGGTGCCCGCGCCCGTCTTGGTTTTGATGTTGCCTGCTGCGTCGTATGTGAAGCTCTTGACCGCTTGACCATCGACCTCGCTGTTCAACAGGCGGTTTAGGTTGTCGTACCCGAAGTCTTCGCCGAAGCCCAGGGTGTCCCAGTACTGCTCGCGCCGCGTGACATTGCCCAGCGCGTCGTAGACGTAGCCCTCCTGCAGTCGCACAGCAAGGCCGGTGGTCTTGACCATGCCCGACTCGAGGCGGCCGGTATGGGCGTTGTAGCTGCGCTCCTGCGTCAGTCCGTTGCCCAGCGTCGCTTGCAGGACACGGTCGGAGGCATCCAGCGCGTTCGCTTGCCACAGTTTCAGGCCCGCACGCTCCACCAACGATTGGTAGCCGTAGACGTTGTAGCGTAGGTCGTAGGCCTTGGCCGTATCGGCGCCACGCTGGTAGGTCTGCTTGCTGAGGCGACCCCAACTGTCGTAGCTTGGCGTCGCCTTGTAGTCGCCATCGGTCAGGGTCTGGGTCACCGTGCTCGGGCGGCTCAGGCTGTCATACGTGTGGACGCGGCGGTAATCCTTGGCCGTGGACGGGCCCGAGTACGCCTCTGCCAGCTGGCCCTTGCCCATGGTCGCCGTGTCATAGACCCAATGGCTCTCCAGGTCCAGATCCATGCGCAGCGTCATCCGATCGAGTGCGTCGTAGTCGGTCTCGGTGAACTTGTTCGCCGCACGCTGGATCGGGTTGATCTGCTTGCGGGTGCGGCCCAGTGGGTCAACGACGTAGTCGATCTGGCCCAGGTCAGGGTCCTTCAACTGGATCTTGCGGCCCAGGTCGTCGAAGACGACGTTGATGACATTGGTGTTCGGGTCGATCGTCTGCGTCAGGTTCCCGAACGGGTCGTAGGCGAACTTGGTGACGCCCGACAGACTATCGGTCACTTCGCGCACCTGGCCCAACACATCGCGTTTGTCGGTACGCTTCTGGCTCTTGGCGTTGGTGACTACCGCGACCATCCCCTGGTAGTCAGTCGTCAGGATCTGGTCGCGTCCCAGCTCGTCTCGCGTGGTGACCTTGACCACGCGGTCCATCAAGTCGTACTCCTGCCGATTGGCTAGTACGGCGGCATCCGTGCTGAAGTGCGGCTGGTCGGTCTCCCACAGGCGGCCGAGGTCGTCGTAGCGCTGGTCGGCCACGATCACGCTGCCATCGAAGCCACAGGTCTTGCTTTGCAGCACACGACCGGCGCTGTCGAGGTAGGTCACCTGGGGGACGGCGTTGCGGTCCAGCCCATAAAAATGGTCGACGATCTTGGCGACCACAGCGCCGGATGGGCACGCGCTGTCGCACTTCTTGACCAAGTGCTGAATCTCGTTGCCGTCCGGGTGAAGTTCGACCAGGACACGTCCGAACCCATCGACGATCGAGTTCCTCGCCAGCAAATTGCGGTCAACGTGGCGTGTCAGCGCACCCGAGCCATATTCGTAGTCGAAGGTCTCGAACTGAGCCAGCGGATTCGTCACCTTGACCGGCAACCGGCCGAACGTGTCGAAGTCCGTCTTGGTCTGCCGCGAGCGGTCTGTGAGCAGGACCGGGTCTTTCCAAGTTTCAGTCTTGGTGTTCACCAAACCAAAGGTGTTGCCCGTCCGGTCGTAGGCGATCGTGAGCTTGAGGGCGGCGGCGTCCTTCTGGATTTCTTCCTTGGTGACCCAACCGGTGGTCGTGCCGGTGTCGTAGTAGAAGTTGCGCGTGCGCGAAATGGTCTTCGCGTCGCCGCTCTGTGACTTGCTGACCTTGGCGCTGCTGAGAAGGTCGACCAAATAGTTGATCTTGTCGGCGGCCAGGTAGGTGTTCTCGGTCACGGTCGTGAAGGTCGCGCCGGAATCCGTCGCCGAACCTTCGGCAACCACCTTCGACTTCAGCAGGTTGCCGTTGACGTCGTACTGCAGGCTGGTGGTGTCGACGCCGGTCGTGGTGACCTTGCCAAGCGTCTGGCAGCCCAAGTCCTTGCGCACCACCGTGGTGGTACCCACGAACGGCCATGCGGTCGTGCCATTGGTCTGCGCGATGGTCTTGTTGGCCAGCGTGTTGGTGGTGTCGGAGAGATCGCAAGCGCCACCCTCTTGTGCCACCTTGACGTTGGCGGCCGTGCCCACGAAGGGCCACGTCTGCGAGTAGGTGGTGGTCGTGACGATGCGGCGCTGCTCGTCAGTGGCGATCACCTTGGCAAAGCCGAGCGAGCCGCGACCCGCCACGTCGATGCCCTGGTCCACGTACTGGTACAGCGTGGTCAGGTCGGGTTCGGCGCCGTTGTCCTTGCGCAGGCGCTTGACGATCTTGCCCACGCCCGCCGTCACATGCTGCGGATAGCTCAGCGTGCTCGTGCCCGAGCGGGTCACGGTGCCGTCGGGCACGCCATCCACATACTCCACGCTCGAGCGCGCACCCAGGCCGTTCGTCACCGCATGGACGCGGTCCAGTGCCTGGTTCGTCTTGGCCCGGTCAACCGGTTCGTAGACTTGCCAGTCACTGAGCACGACTTGTGTGCGGCCCGTACCCAGCAGGTCCATCTCGTGGGCGTAGTTGACGTCGATCGCGTCCAGCCCATTCCACGGCTCACAGACGATGTTGGAGTCGGCCGTGCCGGTACCGCCGGTGGTGTCGTCGCCCATAAGACGGCACATCTGCCGGGGGCCGAACTGCAGCATGCCATTGCTGTCGAGCTTGGTCGGCAGACCGCGCAGGGTCGGCAGGCCGTCACCGACATAGTTACCCACCGAGGTCGGTGCGACGTAGGCGTCTCCGCTGTACTTCTTGCGCACACCACAGTCCAGGCGGCGGCCGGTGGACAGACACGGCGTCAATTCGGCACGGCTGTAGATCGAGATCTGGTTCGGATACTGGAATTCGAGGAAGCCGAACAGCAGGCCGCTGTAGCCGGAACCGTTGAAATCGCCCACGGCGTTCTGGCCGACGTCGAACCCGTAGGTGGGCAGGCCGCAGCCATTCTGGTCACAGCCCTTGATCACGTAGGGATCGCGCACGATGTACGGCGCCAACGATCCTGCCCCATACGCCGAGTCGGCGGAATTGGGCTTCCGGAAGCCGGTCATGGCGACCGCCGGTTGGGTGTTTTGCCAGGCGTTGACGTAGGTGCAGGTCTGGCCACCGTCGTCGCACCAGTTCTTCACATAGTGCAACTTCGTCCAGCGGGCATCCTGCTGTTTGCCGGTGCCGGCGAAATCGACCAATTCGTCGAAGCGCACGTAGTTCGCCAGCGGTGCCGGCGGATTGCAGCACACCGCGTACGTGTAGCCCAGGTAGCTCAGCGGCGGCGCCGTGTCGTCGATGCACAGCCCCTGAACGCACAGCTTGGCGGTGTGCGTCTCGAAGTCGACGCGGCTGTACAAGGCGGAACGGCCATCGCCCACCACGTCGAGGACGTGGGGAATGTCGTAGCTGTTGTTCTGCCCAATCGCGGCGAGGCCGCTGTCGCAGTTGAAGGTGATGGTCGCGCTCTGCGGGCCGGTCTTGCCCAGCGGCGACAAGCAGATCTTGGTCCCCGTGGTGGCCGTCTGAACCAGCAGGTCGGGTGCGCCGTCGCCGTTGAAATCACCCGTCTGGAGGACGACGAAGTTTTCGCTGATGCTGAGCTTGTACGTGTACTGCGTGAAGCCGCTGCCGGTGTTGTGAAAGTAGCGGTACTGGCCCTGCATCGTTCCGGCGGCCTTCGAGTTGGCATCCTTCTTGAGCCAACTGTCTCGCGTGAAGAAGTCCCAGTTCTCCGAACCCAACGGCACCGGCGATGCGACGCGCATCTCCAGCGCGTCGGTGTAGCCGTGGTTCTCGAAGTCGGCGAAGGCGAAGTAGTCCGAGTGGTTGGCGCCGTAGGTGTGGCCTTCGATGACGGTGGTGGTCCCGAGGTTGGGGCCATTCGCCCAGGTCCCGCGGCTGACGAACTCCTTGGCCTTGGCCGTGTCGGGCTGGCCCCACTCGAAGGTGGTCGCCGGGAGGCATTCGACCAACGCCGTCTGCGGACTGCGCGCGCAGACTTGCGCCGTGGTCAGCATGCTGCGACCGCTGGTCTGGCTCTTGGCGTAGGTGAAGACGTAGTCGCGCACCAGCGTGCCGTCGTCCTGAACGTCGCCGTTCAGGTTGGTGCCGTGGTAGGTCTTGATGTGGGTGATGCGGCTGCGCAAATCGTTGCGCGCATCGTCCACGTAGCGCTTCCAGGCATCCGGGCGCGCTTCGTAGACGAATTGCACCGCCGCGTGCGCGGCCTTGGCCGCGCCGCCGTAACGGATGACCGAGGGGCGGTGTTCACCGGTCTCGAGATCTTGCTCGTAGCTGAAGCGGATGTAGTTGCCAGCGCGGTCCTGGATGCTGTCGATGGCCCAGGACAGGGCGCCGGCCTTCTCGAAGGAATCCGTTCCAACAGGCGGGTACTCGCTGGGGGTGCCCACGTTCATCTTCTGAACGAGCCCCTTCACGTAGCTGTTCCGGCCGCTGGCGGCGCTGCCGTAGATCATCACGCGGTGATCCTTCGTCTCCACCTTGAAGCTGCGCTTGCCGCCGCTGAGCACCGCGGTGATCCGGCTGAAGCTGTCGATCTCGGTGCGGTACTCGGCGTCGTCGGCCCAGTAGTTCGCATCGCTCATCGTCTTGTTCACCAGCACCAGGCGCTGGCCGTCCAGGCACAGGCGGTCGCCGTTGTCGAAACGGATGCGACCGTTGAGGTTGTCTTGCGCGATCGTCTGGCCGCAGCGGTGGATGCTGGACAGGCCGCCCAGGCTCCAACCCAGGCCAAGCGGGCCGTTGCCAGCCTGGCTGCTGTAGTTCAGCGACAGGCTCGGCTTCAGGCCCGCCGTGCCCGGCGGCACTTCGATCGGGAAGCCGTAGGTGGCGGCGCCCGCATTGCTGACGCCCAGCTCACCAGGCAGCGTGCCGGCGTTGGCATTGCTCAGATGCGGCGGTGTGATGGGCACCGCAGCCAGAGTGCTGTCTGCCACCACGGACACGGTGGCGCTCGTGACCGGGCCGAACCAGACCGAGCCGTCGCGGATCATCTGCCAGTCGAAGTCGTAGACACCCGCGGTGCTTGGTGCGGTGATGGCGATCGTGAAGGTGGCGTCGGCTCCGGGCGCCACGTTCTGCGCGACGTTGACGGTGCTCGGGCCCCACGTGGTGTTCTTGGCCGGATTTTGCGAGGCGAGCTGGAAGTTGCTACCGGCGAACCAGGTGCCGTTGCCGGTGTTCTTGAGCTTCACCGTGGCGGTGTACGCCTTGCCGGCCTCCATGCTGTCGGGCACGCTGACCGACAACAAATCGGCGTCGTGCACGGGCGCATTCGTGGTCATCGTCTCGTTGACCACCTTCGTGTTCGCGTCACCTTCGCCGGTGGCTGTCCAAATGCAGGTCGACGGATAGCCGACCCAGAGCTTGTCGGCCGTACCGTTGCTCGTTCCGCTCAAGGTGGCCGTCTGGCCGCTGGCCACGTAGCCGGTGCCGGAGGCCGTGCACTTGTATTCGACCTTCAACGCGTTGGCGGAGGTCCACGTGAGCTTGAAGGCTTCGCTCGCGATCAGTGGAGCGGGCGTGCGGTTGACCGTCAGGTCCACAGGCAGCACGACCTTGACCGGCACGTTGGTGCTGACCTCGCCGAACCAGTTGATGCCCTGAGCCATTCGCCACTGGAAGTTGTAGGTGCCTGCCGTGCTGGGCGCGGTGACGTTGAACGTGATGGTCTTGCTGCCGCCCGGGGCGACAGCCGTGTCCAGGACCTTCTCGCTCAATCCCCACGTGCTGTTGCCCTGCGGGTTCTGCGAGTCAAGCTTCGTCGTCGAACTGGCGGGCCAGGTGTTGGCGCCCGTGTTCTTCATCGTCACCGACACGGGGTACGACCGGCCCGCCACCATCGTGGTGGGCACGACCTGCGAGATGTAGTCGGAGTTCAACGCCGGCGTGACCGTGATCGTGGCAACATTGCTGTCGCCCTTGGTCCCCAGGTTATCCTTGCCGGTCAGCTTGACCGTGTGTGTGCCGGCACCGATGTCGTACGTGGTGTTCACGGCCGAACCGGTGATCGTCTGCACGGTCGCGCCATCCACGACCACCTCGACGCTGGCCACCGAACCGTCGCTGTCGGACATGGTGCCCTTGATCGGCACGGTGTACTTGGTGGTGCCGTACGGCAGAACGTACGCGGCGCCATTGGCCGGAGCCGTCACCGAGCCCGTCGGGGCCTTGTTCAGCGTGACGTCGACCTGGTAGATGTTGGAGTCCGCCTTCTGGCCGAGTTGTGAATAGGCGCGCAGATAGATGTCATGCGAGCCGATGCCCAGGCTGGCCGTGAGCGCTCCCGTCCTGACTTCGTCCAACGGCGCCGCTTCACCGCAGGCGGTGAACTTGACCGTGTAGCTCACGGTCTTCAGCACGGTCGTGCCTTCACGAAGCTCGACCTTGTTGACCGCGTCGCAGGCGCCGTTCATGTCGACGGAATAGTTGATGCCGGCGGTCAACGTCCCGCCGGAAAGCACCGGCCCGCCCGTCGTGGTCTGGCTTTGCGAATTGAACAGCGCCGACGAGCGCGCCACCGTGAAGGTGGCAGAGTCGGTCGAAGTCGCGTTCAGGTTGTCCTTGGCCGTCAGCTTGATCGTGTGCGTGCCGGGCGCGAGGTCCTTGGTGGTGTTGACGGTGCCGCCCGAGATGACTTGCGGCGCGCCGGTGTCCACCGTCAAGGTGATGTTGACGACCGAGCCGTCAGAGTCCGTGGCCGTGCCCTTGATCGGCACGCTGTAGGTCGTGCGTCCGGCCGGCAGCGTAAGCGTGGCGCCATTCGCCGGAGAAGTCAGCGTGACGGTCGGCGCCGAGTTCGGCGTGACTTCGATCGTGTAGACGGTGGAGTCGACGCCAAGCGTGTTGCGCTTGGTGTACGTTTTCAGGTAGAGCCTGTGCGTACCTTGGGTCAAGGACGTCGTGAACGAGCCCGCGCGCTGGGTGTCCACAATCTCGACGCCATTGTCCGCGCAGCCATCAATGCTGTAGCCGTCGGAATCCAACGCCGCGGTCACTCCGCTCTCGCGAAGCTCGACCGTCCTCACCGCATCGGCGCCGCAGTCGCCAGGCCAGGGGGTCGCACTGACCCTGTAGTCAAACTTGACTTGCAGCGTGCCTCCGGGGGCGACCGCGCCGCCAGGAGGGGTCACTGAAAGGCCGCTGTAAGTCACGGCGTGCGCGTTGGCGCATGCCAGCAAGGCGATCACGGCAAGCGCTTTGCGCCCCTTCCACGTCATCTCGACGCGGGCGACCATGCCAAGCCACTGACGAACGAAGTTTTGCGTGCCGCGAACCGCGGCCACCAATGCGTCCCAGGCCATCTGCCCCTCCCTAACCTTGATGGTTTTTTGCTCGGGCGGGATTGTCAGTGGGATAGCCTGCTGCAGTCACGCCAAAAGATTGGCGGATGCTCAAGAAGGCTCAACGGGATCAGCAAAAAGTGCAGCGAGAGCGACGGCAGGCAAGAGCCGAACCTCAAAGGTTCGGCGCTGGCACGCTCCACCGCCGCGTCACGTCGCCCTTGGCGTTCACGCTCTCGAGCTGCACACCGAAGCCCCACAGTCGCGCCGCGTGCTTCAGCACCTCATGCGCGCCGTCGTCCAACGGGCGGTCGTTGTGCTGGGTGTGGCGCAAGGTCAGCGAGCGGTCGCCGCGCAGGTTGACGTTCCAGACTTGGATGTTGGGCTCGCGCGCGCCGAGGTCGTACTGGCGTGACAGGGCTTCGCGCACGCGGCGGTAGCCGCTGTCGTCGTGGATCGCGCTGACCTCGATCTCGCTGTCCTTCTCGTCGTCGGTGATCTGGAACAAGCGGAAGTCGCGCATCAGCTTCGGGCTCAGATACTGGCCGACGAAACTTTCGTCCTTGAAGTTGCGCATCGCCTGGTCCAACGTCGGCAGCCAGGGCTTGCCGGCGATCGTGGGGAACCAGGCGTGGTCTTCTTCGGTCGGGTTCTCGCAGATGCGCTTGATGTCGGTGTACATCGCAAAGCCCAACGCGTACGGGTTGATGCCCGAGTAGTTGCGGTCACCCACCTTGGGCTGGTAGACGACGTTGGTGTGCGATTTCAACCACTCGATCATCACGCCGTCGGTCAGGAAGCCGTCGTCGTACATCGTGTTGAGAATCTTGTGGTGCCAGAAGGTGGCCCAGCCTTCGTTCATCACCTGCGTCTGGCGCTGAGGGTAGAAGTACTGCGCGATCTTGCGCACGATGCGCACGACCTCGCGCTGCCAAGGCTCCAGCAGCGGTGCATTCTTCTCGATGAAGTACAGCAGGTTCTCTTCCGGGTCTTCCGGGAAGCGTCGGGTCTGCTGGGCCTCTTCGGCCTTCTCGATGCGCTTGGGCAGGGTGCGCCAGATGTCGTTGACCTGCTGCTGCGCGTACTGCTCGCGGTCCTTTCGCATGGCCAGCTCTTCGGCGAGCGACTTCTTGCTCGGCCGGCGGTAGCGGTCCACGCCATGGTTCTGCAGCGCGTGGCAGGAATCGATGAATTCCTCGACCGTGCCCACTCCATGGCGTTCTTCGCACTCGGTGATGTAGTTCTTGGCGTAGACGAGGTAGTCGATGATCGACGACGCGTCGGTCCACATCCGGAACAGGTAGTTGCCCTTGAAGAAGCTGTTGTGGCCGTAGGCGGCGTGGGCGATCACCAGCGCCTGCATCGCCATCGTGTTCTCCTCCATCAGGTAGCTGATGCAGGGGTTCGAGTTGATGACGATCTCGTAGGCCAGGCCCATGTGGCCGCGACGGTAGTTCTTCTCGGTCGAGATGAACTCCTTGCCGTAGCTCCAGTGGCGGTAGTTCACCGGCATGCCTACGCTGGCGTAAGCATCCATCATCTGCTCGGCGGTGATGATCTCGAGCTGGTTCGGGTAGGTGTCCAACCCGAAGCGCCGCGCGGTCGCCTTGATCACCTCGTGGTATTGCTCGATCAGCTCGAACGACCAGTCGCTCGGGTCTTCCAATCGGCGCTCAGGCCGGGTCGGCGGGGGCAAGGGGCCATCGAGCGCGCTGCGCGGTTTGCGCCGGTCGCCCGCGGTCGGAATCTTCGAAGCGTTATGCACGAAACGGCGGTCCTGTGAGTACTCCGTCATTTCGGTGCCCCTTCCTTCTTGAAGAGGTCTCGAAACACGGGGTAGATCTGTGAAGCTTCGGTGGCCTTGCGCATCGCGAAGTGCTTGTGCGTCTCGACCAGGCGCGTGTATTCCTCCCACAGGTTCTGCTCTTCTTCCGCCACCTGGACATAGGCGTAATAGCGGCAGGCGGGCAGCAACTTCTCGGCCAACAACTCGCGGCAACGGCCGGAGTCGTGGTGCCAGTTGTCACCGTCGCTGGCCTGTGCGCCGTAGATGTTCCACTCGCCCGGGTGGTAACGCGCCTTGACGATGTCGTTCATCAGTTCGAGCGCGCTGGAGACCACCGTGCCGCCCGTTTCGCGAGCATGGAAGAAGTCTTCCTCGCTGACCTCCTGAGCCTGCGTGTGGTGGCGGATGAAGACCAGGTCGATCTTCTCGTAGTGCTTGGTTAGGAACAGGTACAGGATGATGAAGAAACGCTTGGCCAGGTCCTTGCGCGCCTCGTCCATCGAGCCCGACACGTCCATCAGGCAGAACATCACCGCCTTGCTGCTGGGCACCGGCACCCGCACGCGGTTGCGAAAGCGCAGGTCGATCGGGTCGAGGAAAGGGATGCCCGACAGCTTGCCGCGCAGCTCGATGATGCGTTTCTCGGCCTCGGCCATCTCCTTCAGCGCAACCGGGTCGTCGGAATGATGGCGCTTGATTTCAGCCACGCGCGCTTCCAGCGCATGCAGCTCGCGCCGCGCATCGCCACCGAGTGCAATGCGGCGGCTCAAGGCGCCGCGCATCGAGCGAACGATGTGCAAGTTGTTGGGCGTGCCGTCGTTCGAGTAGCCGGCGCGGTGTGTCTTCCATTCCGGCACGTCGGCCAGCTGCGTCTTCACCAGGTGCGGCAAGGCCAGGTCTTCAAAGAAGACCTGCATGAACTCTTCCTTGCTCAACGCGAAGGTGAAATCGTCCTCGCCCTCGCCCGAGTCGCTTGCCTGGCCCTTGCCACTGCCCTGCCCGCCGCCCCCCTTGGGGCGCTGGATGCGGTCACCGGTGACGTACTCCTTGTTGCCCGGGTGGACCATCTCGCGCTTGCCGCCTTGGCCGTGGTGGAAGACCGGTTCGGAGATGTCCTTCTTCGGGATGCGCACCTCTTCGCCGCGTTCCAGGTCGCGGATGCCACGGCCATCGACCGCGCGCTTGACCGCTTCGCGGATCTGGTCCTTGTGGCGGCGCAGGAAGCGCTCGCGGTTGCCGATCGATTTGTTCTTGCCAGCCAGTCTGCGGTCGATGATCTGCTGAAGCATCGCGTCCCTCGTCAGTTATGGTCGGAACGGCTCGTCTTCAAGAAGATTTCCTAACGCGCAGGTACCACTCGCACAGCAGGCGGACTTGCTTCGCGGTGTAGCCCTTCTCGACCATGCGTTGCACGAAGTCTTCGTGCTTCTTGGCCTCGTCGGCGCTGGCCTTGGCGTTGAAGCTGATCACCGGCAGCAGCTCTTCGGTGTTCGAGAACATCTTCTTCTCGATCACCGCCCGCAGCTTCTCGTAGCTCGTCCATACCGGGTTGTTGCCGGCGTTGTTGGCGCGGGCACGCAACACGAAGTTGACGATCTCGTTGCGGAAGTCCTTCGGGTTCGCGATGCCGGCCGGCTTTTCGATCTTCTCGAGTTCCCCGTTGAGGCTGGCGCGGTCGAAGACTTCGCCGGTATCGGTGTCGCGGTACTCCTGGTCCTGGATCCAGTAGTCGGCGTAGGTGACGTAGCGGTCGAAGATGTTCTGGCCGTATTCGCTGTAGCTTTCGAGGTAGGCGGTCTGGATCTCCTTGCCGATGAACTCGGCGTAGCGCGGTGCCAGCTGCTCCTTGATGAAGGCGACGTACTTCTGCTCCAACTCCTGCGGGAACTGCTCGCGCTCGATCTGTTGTTCGAGCACGTACATCAGGTGCACCGGGTTGGCTGCCACTTCCTGGCTGTCGAAGTTGAAGACCTTCGAGAGGATCTTGTAGGCGAAGCGGGTCGAGATACCGCTCATGCCCTCGTCCATGCCGGCGTAGTCGCGGTACTCCTGGTAGCTCTTGGCGCGCGGGTCGGTGTCCTTCAGGTTGTCACCGTCGTAGACCTGCATCTTCGAGAACAGCGACGAGTTCTCCGGCTCCTTCAGTCGCGTCAGGATCGCGAACTGGCTCATCATCTTCAGCGTGCCCGGAGCACACTTGGCCTCGGCCAGCGACGAGCCACGGATCAACTTCTCGTAGATCTTGACCTCTTCAGAGACCCGCAGGCAATAAGGCACCTTGACGATGTAGACGCGATCAAGGAAGGCCTCATTGTTCTTGTTGTTGCGGAAGGCTTTCCATTCGCTCTCGTTCGAGTGGGCCAGGATGATGCCGTCGAACGGAATCGCGCCGAAGCCTTCAGTGCCCTTGAAGTTGCCCTCCTGGGTCGCCGTCAACAACGGGTGCAGCACCTTGATCGGCGCCTTGAACATCTCGACGAATTCCATCAGGCCCTGGTTGGCCAGGCACAGGCCGCCGGAATAGCTGTAGGCGTCCGGGTCGTCCTGGGCATAGGTCTCAAGCTTGCGGATGTCGACCTTGCCGACCAGCGCCGAGATGTCCTGGTTGTTCTCGTCGCCCGGCTCGGTCTTGGTCACGCCGATCTGCTTGAGCACGCTCGGGTGGCGCTTGACGACCTTGAACTGACGGATGTCGCCGCCGTACTCTTCCAGCCGCTTCACGGCCCACGGGCTCATGATGCGGTTGAGGTAGCGGCGCGGGATTCCGTATTCGCTTTCGAGCAACGCGCCGTCTTCGTCCGCGTTGAACAGACCCAGCGGCGATTCGTTCACCGGTGAGCCCTTGATGGCATAGAACGGCACCAGCTCCATCAGCTGCTTCAGCCGCTCGGCGATCGAACTCTTGCCGCCGCCGACCGGGCCCAGCAGATACAGGATCTGCTTTTTCTCTTCCAGGCCTTGAGCAGCATGGCGGAAGTACGACACGACCTGCTCGATCGAATCTTCCATGCCATAGAACTCAGCGAACGCCGGATAGACCTTGATGATCTTGTTGGCGAACAGGCGCGACATGCGCGGGTCGTTGCGCGTGTCGACCATTTGCGGCTCGCCGATGGCCTTGAGCATGCGCTCAGCGGCCGTGGCATAGGCCAACGGGTTGCGCTTGCATTCAGCCAGATAGTCCGCAAGAGAGATTTCCTCCTCGCGGGTGCGCTCATACCGGGCGGCGAAGCTGCTCATCACGTCCATGCAAGACCTCCTGTCAATGTGTGTCAGGGCGGCGCTGCGCGGGGGCTCCCTCCGGCGCGGCGTCTGGGAAGTTCTGATGGCGTCCCGGCTGTACGGACCCGGGCGTCATCAGAGCTTTCCGGTCTTCAGGTCATGCAACGCACCAA
>Ga0307516_10000115_pt1 | contig 92959 bp, 87 predicted proteins | sample 19_EM_MG_FD_203310 | JGI IMG/M metagenome (GOLD analysis project Ga0307516, IMG submission 203310) | Populus trichocarpa ectomycorrhiza microbial communities from riparian zone in the Pacific Northwest, United States - 19_EM | ecosystem: Host-associated > Plants > Roots > Unclassified | place... | reverse complement strand
GCGCCACGATCCGCTCCCGCAGATCCTGCGAATAGCTCTTGCCCATGATCCACCTCCAACCACGGTGAATCACGCTTCGGGCCTCCCGGGAATCCTCCCGATTCCTATTTCAGGCGCGCCGCTCTAGGCCATGGGGCCGCGCGCTCGATAGAGTGTGCGGCCCCAGCCGCGTCTCGGCTGACCAAAACCAAGGAGAGAAACGCCTCATGGCCGTCTACGCCCTGTTCATCCGCGAAGGTAAGATCCGAGATGAAGCTGCGATGCAGCTTTACAGCCAGACGGCGCGCGCGGCCTCGAACCCCGACCTCGGGATGCAGCCGCTCAGCATGTACGGGGCCATCACGCCGCTGGAAGGCGAGCCGGCCGACGGTGTCGTGCTGCTCAAGTTCCCCGACATGGACGCGGCCAAGGCCTGGTACTTCTCGGACGGCTACCAGGCGGCGGTCCCGCACCGGCAGAACGGCGCCGACTACCGGGTGATGTTCGTCGAAGGCTTCTGACCCCAACACCCGCTCATCCCGGCGCCGGGGTGAGCGGGATTGGAGCGACGCAAGCCCAGCGTTACGCGCGCCCGAGATATTCCCGCAGGGTCTTGTGGAAGTTGACCACCTGGCCCTCCTGCACCGGGTTGGTGCGGGCGCCCTTCCAGCCGGCCGACTTCATGCCCTTGTGGACGGCGAGCATGTTGCCGAAGTCCTCTTCCAGGAAGAAGCAGTTGCCCTTGAAGGTCTCGAAGCCCTGAAAGATCTCCTGCTCCACCTTGGGCTCGGCGCCCGGGGCGAAGCGGCCGAGCGACCAGATGTCGAAGACGCAGGAGTCCGGATCGTCGCCGTTGGGGCGCAGGCGGTACCACAGCGCGCCGTCGGCCGAGGGCAGGCAGATGGTGTTGGGGAACATATGCCAGTCGGTGCCGGCGCGGGCCTGAGCCTCCATGGTCATGGCCTCGGGCCACTTGGCGCCGCGCTTCTCGGTCTCTTCGCGGACCAGGTCGTTGAACTTGACCATGATCTTCGCGGGGTCGGTCTCGTCGCCGTACTCGGCCACCAGCCGCTCGGCCGCGGCGCGGGAGGGGTCGAGGGTCAGCGCGAACAGGGTCTCGTGCTGCCAGACCATGTTGACGAGCAGATTCTCCTGCAGCGACTTCGGCTCCTTCCATTCGCCCACCCCGCCCGGGCGGTACTCGCCCATGCCGGAGGCTTCCGACCAGAACATGCCGTGGGGCCCTGAGCCGCGGCCCGGGGACTTGATCATCCGGTAGTTGACGCCGGAGTTGTGGGTGGCGAAGGAGTGGTAGCCCTCGTTGAAGGCCTCCACGACCACCTTCCAGTTCACCGGGGCGATGATGGTCTTCCACCACAGGCGCCGGCAGTCTTCCAGGCCGAAGGGGTCGAGCGCGTCGGCGACCTCGCCCAGCCAGGCGCGCAGGGGCTCGGCGTCGGGGTCCTGGTTGATCCAGACCCAGCCGCCCCAGGTCTCCACCTTCACCTGCGCGAGGCTGAGCTCCTCCTTCTTGAAGGTCGGGCAGTCCGCCCAATCCTCGGGATTGTGGATGTAGGTGACCCTGCCCTCGAGGTCGTACTTCCAGCCGTGGAAGCGGCAGTAGAAGCCGCTAAGCCGCCCATTGGGCTCGTCACGCAGGCGCCGGCCGCGGTGCATGCAGACATTGTAGAAGGCCTTGAAGGCGTCCGGCGCGGTGCGGACCACCAGGATGGACTCGTCGAAAATCTCGTAATTGACGAAGTCGCCGACGTTAGGGATCTCCTCGGCGCGGCAGGCGATCTGCCAGACGCGGGGCCAGAGCCGTTGCTTCTCCAGGGCCGTGAGGTCCTCCGCGCGGTAGTCGGCGGCGGGGATATAGTCCGGCCGAAGCGGCTCGTCGGGAGCGTCGACGGGTTGATAGGGCTTGTTCATCGCGAGGGGCCTCCCGTTGGCGTGGGCCGCCTGCCTCAAAAGGGCTTTGCGCATCGGCAGCGCGCCTAAAGAACGACCTCTATTTAGTATGCCGGGCGGGGCGGCGGCGGTCAATTCGGGCGGCTAAATCCCCGCGTCCCTCACCAGACGGCCAGGTCGGGCGCCGGTGTCCTGGCCGTCGCGCTGGATGGCGACGCCGGAGACGTAGGTGGTGACGTAGCCCTCGGCCGTCTGGGTGAGCCGCTTGCCGCCGCCGGGCAGGTCGAAGATCACCGAGGGCGAGAACAGCTTCAGCCGGTCCATGTCGATGATGTTGATGTCGGCCTTCATGCCGGGGGCCAGCCGGCCGCGGTCGCGGAAACGATGCAGCTTGGCCGGGACGTCTGTCAGCATCTGGACGGCCCGGGCGAGGTCCAACTTGCCGCCCGCCCGGTCGCGGGTCCAGTGGGTCAGGGTGTAGGTCGAATAGCTGGCGTCGCAGATCACCCCGTAGTGGGCGCCGCCGTCGCCGAGCGCCAGCACCGTGTCCGGGTGGCGCATCATCTCGAGCGTGGTGTCGAGGTTGCCGTCGCAGAAGTTGGCCGAGGTGACCAGGAGCATGGCGTGGCCGTCCTGCTCGAGCAGCATGTCGTAGGCCACCTCGTAGGGGCTGACGCCCCGGGCGGCGGCGACCGCGGCGACGCTGGTCGACAGGTCCGGCTCGTACTGCGCCACCTTGCCCATCGGGAACATGTATTCGAAGCGGCGCATCTGGTTCTTGAACGGGTGCAGGAGCTCGCCCTCGGGCTGAACGAGCTTGGCGCGCACCTCGGGCTTACGCATCTCGGCGACCCGCTGGGCGAGCGGAAGCTTCGCCAGATGCTCCACGTAATAGGGGTGCATGCAGAACGGGTGGAAGCTCGCCTCCAGGCCGAGGATCACACCGACGGGCCGGTTGAAGATCTGCGCCTTGACGTCGACGCCCGCCGCCCGGTCGCGCTCGACAGCGCCCATGACGTCGCGCCAGAGCTCTTTGCGCGCCTCGATCTGGACCAGGGTGTAGGAGACCGGCCGCCCTGACCCCTGGGCCACCCGGTGGAAGAGTTCGTACTCCTCGACATGGTGCTGGCCGGTGACGGTGATGGCTTGCAGCACGCCGCGGCCAGCGTCGGCGAGGCCCGCGGCGATCGCGTCGAGCTCGGCCTCGTCGGCCCCCTTGGTCGGGATGTAGGAGCCGTCGCTGGCCTGGTGGAAAATGCTGCGCGAGGTGCCGAAGCCGATGGCGCCGGCCTGCATGGCCTCCTTGGCGATCTGGCGCATGACGGCCCGGTCCGCCTCGGTGGCGGGCTCCAGGTTCACGGCCCGCTCGCCCATGGCGAAGACCCGCAGGGGCGAGTGCGGCAGAAGGACCGCGAAGTCGATGTCGTGCGGCTTTTTCTCCACCGCGTTGAGGAACTCGGGGAAGCTCTCCCAGTCCCAGGGCAGGCCGGCTTCCATCACCAGTTCGGGGATGTCCTCGACCCCCTCCATCAGGCGGATCAGGATGTCGCGGTCCTGCGGCCGGCACGGGGCGAAGCCGACGCCGCAATTGCCGGTGACGACGGTGGTGACCCCGTGGCCGGACGAGGGGTTGAGCCGCTCGGCCCAGGTGAGCTGGGCGTCGTAGTGGGTATGCACGTCGACGAAACCGGGCGTGACCAGAAGGCCCCTGGCGTCGACCTCCTCGCGGCCGGTCTCGGCGATCTTGCCGACGGCGACGATCTTGCCGTCCGAAACGGCGACATCGGCCTCGCGCAGCGGGGCGCCCGACCCGTCGGCCACGGTCCCCCCGCGGATCACCAGATCAACCTTCGCCATCGCGTCCTCCGGATATCTCGCCCCGCCGCGTCATCGCGCGGCTGAGATCGCGGGCATCATCCCACAACCGAATGCGGTCCGGTAGACATGGCGTCAGATGGGCGGACGAGGCGTCCTGAACTCAGATCCCTGCGTCGCGCACCAGATGGCCCGGGCGGGCGCCGGTGTCCTGGCCGTCGCGCTGGATGGCGACGCCGGAGACGTAGGTGGCCTTGTAGCCTTCCGCATCCTGGCTCAGACGTTTGCCCCCGCCCGGCAGGTCATAGACCGTCGTGGGCGAGAACAGCTTCAGCCGGTCCATGTCGATGATGTTGAGGTCGGCCTTCAGACCGGGCGCGATACGGCCGCGGTCGCGGAAGCGGTGCAGCTTGGCCGGTTGGTCGGTGAGCATGTGGATCGCCTGCGCAAGGTCGAGCCGCTCGCCCCGGGGGCGGTCGCGCACCCAATGGGTCAGGGTGGTGGTCGTGTAGCTCCCGTCGCAGATCATGCCGTAGTGGGCGCCGCCGTCGCCGAGGGCGAGGACGGTGTCGTCGCGCTTCATGAGCTCCAGCGTCGTATCGAGGTTGCGCTGGCCGTAATTGGCGGCGGTGACCAGCAGCTTGGCGTGGCCGTCCTGCTCCAGAAGCATGTCGTAGGCGACCTCCTCGGGGCTCACCCCGCGGGCGGCGGCGACAGCGGCGACGCTGGTCGATGGGTTGGGCTCATATTCGGCGAATTCGCCCATCGGATAGATCTGCTCCCATTTGCGCAGGGTGTTGCGCATGGCGTGCTCGAGGAAATCGCCGGGACCCAGCAGGCTCTGGCGCACCTCGGGCTTGCGCATCTCGGCCACGCGCTGGTCGAGCGGCAGCTTGGCCAGGTGCTCGGCGAAGAAGGGGTGCAGGCTGAAGGGGTTGAAGCTGGCCTCCAGACCGAGAATGACGCCGACCGGTCGGTTGAACACCTGCGGCTTGACGTCGACGCCGGCGGCGCGGTCACGCTCGACCGCCGTCATCACCTGGCGCCAGACATGGCTCCAGGACTCGGTCTGCAGCAGGGTGTAGGAGGCGGGCCGGCCGGACGCCTGAGAGACGCGGTGGAAGATCTCGTAGTCCTCCACCCGGGGATCGCCGGAGATCGTGATGCCCTGCAGGACCCCGCGCTTGGCGTCGGAAAGGCCCTGGGCGATCTCGATGAGCTCGGCCTCCTCGGCGGTCATGCTGGGGATGTAGGAACCGTCGCTGGCCTGGTGAAAGATGTTGCGCGAGGTGCCGAAGCCGATGGCCCCGGCCTGCATGGCCTCCTTGGCGATCTGGCGCATCTGGGCGCGGTCGGACTCGGTGGCGGGCTCCAGGTTCACCGCGCGCTCACCCATCACGAAGACCCGCAGGGGCGAATGCGGCAGCAGCACCGCGAAGTCGATGTCGTGCGGCTTGCGCTCCACCGCATTCAGGAACTGCGGGAAGCTCTCCCAATCCCAGGGCAGGCCTGTGGTCATCACCACTTCCGGGATGTCCTCGACGCCTTCCATCAGGCGGATGAGGTTGTCGCGATCCCGCTCACGGCAGGGGGCGAAGCCGACGCCGCAGTTGCCGGTGACGACCGTCGTCACCCCGTGGCCGGACGAAGGGTTCAGGCGCTCGGACCAGGTGAGCTGGCCGTCATAGTGGGTGTGGACGTCGACGAAGCCGGGGGTGACCAACAGGCCCTTGGCGTCGACCTCTTCGCGGCCGGTCTCGGCGATCTTCCCCACGGCGACGATCTTGCCGCCGTCGACGGCGATATCGGCCTCGCGAAGCGCGCCGCCAGTTCCGTCGGCCACGGTTCCGCCGCGGATCACCAGATCGATCTTCGCCATATGTTCCTCCGTCGTCTTTTCCCAAGCATCCCATATTGTCGAAACGTCGGACAGGTGTTCAGCCCAGGCCGCGCTCCGCAAAATTGAAATACAGGGTTTGCGGCCGGGGCGCGTTGAGACCGCCTCTAGGGCGCGGCGAACACCTTGCCCGGATTGAACAGGCCCTTGGGGTCCAGGGCCAGCTTGACCGCCCGCATCAGGTCAACCGCCTCGCCGAGCTCGGCGACCAGGGCTTCCTGCTTGCCGATGCCGATCCCGTGCTCGCCCGTGCAGGTGCCGTCCATGTCCAGGGCCCGCTGCATAAGCCGCTCGTTCAGGCGTTTGGCCTCGGCGAATTCTTCGGGGCGGTCGGGGTCGATGACGAAGATCACGTGGAAATTGCCGTCGCCCACGTGGCCGACGATCGGCGCGGGGATGGACGAGCCGTCGAGGTCGCGCCGGGTCTCGGCGATGCATTCCGCCAGCCGGCTGATCGGCACGCAGACATCGGTAGGCCAGCCCACGGAGCCCGGGCGCAGGGCCAGGGCGGCGTAATAGGCTTCGTGCCGGGCTTTCCAGAGGCGAGAGCGCTCTTCCGGACGGGTCGACCACTGGAACGCCCCGCCGCCGTTCGCGCCGGCAAGGGCGGCGACGGTCTCGGCCTGCTCTTCGACGTAGCGCTGCGAGCCGTGGAACTCGAAGAACAGGGTCGGCGCTTCCGCCAGGCCCAGTCCGGAGCGGAGGTTCACCGCCCTCACCTGCACCTCGTCCATGAGCTCCGCCCGCGCCACCGGCACGCCGGACTGGATGGTCCGGACCACCGTATCGACCGCGCCGGAGAGGGTCTCGAAGCTGCAGACCGCGGCCGCCATGGCCTCGGGGATCGGATGCAGGCGCAGGGTCACCTCGGTGATGACGCCCAAGGTGCCTTCCGAGCCGATCATCAGGCTGGTGAGGTCGTAGCCGGCGGCCGACTTGCGGGCCCTGCGGCGGGTGCGCAGGTCTCGCCCGTCGGGGGTGACGATGCGCAGGGCCAGCACCGCCTCGCGCATGGTCCCGTAGCGCACGGCGTTGGTGCCCGAGGCGCGGGTGGCCGCCATGCCCCCGAGGGTGGCGTCGGCGCCCGGGTCGATCGGGAAGAACAGGCCGAGGTCGCGCAGATGGGCGTTGAGCTGCTCGCGCCGCACGCCGGCCTCGACAGTGCAGTCGGCGTCCTCTGGATTCACCGCGACGATGCGGTCCATCTGCGACAGGTCCAGGCACACCCCGCCCCGGACCGCCAGGGTGTGACCCTCCATGGCGGTGCCGGCGCCGAAGGGGATGATCGGGGCGTCGTAGGCGACGCAGGCCCGCACCAGGACGGCGACCTCGTCAGGGCTGTGGGCATAGACCACGGCGCCCGGCGGGCGCTCGGCGAAGTGCGATTCGCTGCGGCCGTGCTGGCGGCGCTGGGCTTCTCCCAGGTGCAGCCGATCGCCGAAGCGGGCTCTGAGCTCGGCCAGGAGGGCTTCCGGCAGGGGCGAGGCAGCGGCTAGGGTCATTCCGCGGGCACGTTGGCGCCGAACCCGCCGGTCGCCAAGCAAAGGAGCCAGGGATGGACGAGGTACTGAGGCGCACGCGCGCGGATCGGATCGAGGTCCTGACCCTCAACCGGCCCAATCAGCTCAACGCCCTGTCGCCTGCGCTGATGCGGGCGCTCCGGATCACGGCGGACGAGCTGGCGAGCGCAACGGACGTCGACTGCGTGGTGATCCTCGGCGCCGGGCGCGCGTTCTGCGCCGGCGTCGACATCAAGGCGATGATGGCCGGCGACAAGCTGCCGCTGGAGTACGGCGGCCAGATGATCGGCGCCATCGAGGCCCTGCCCCAGCCGGTGATCGTGGGGGTGCACGGCATCTGCTTCACCGGCGGCCTGGAGCTGGCGCTGGGCGCGGACTTCATCATCGCCGCGGAAGGCGCGCGGTTTTCCGACACTCACGCCAAGTGGGGCATGCATGCCTCCTACGGCCTGACCCAGCGCCTGCCCCGCCGGATCGGCCCTGCCGCCGCCAAGGACATGATGTTCAGCGGCCGGGAAGTGAGCGGGCGCGAGGCCCTGGCCCTTGGGCTCGTCACCCGCTGCGTTCCGGACGCCGAGCTGGAGGCCACGGCCCTGGCCTGCGCCCGCGAGATCGCGGACCGGTCGCCGGCGTCGGTGCGCTGGATAAAGGACCAAGTGAACGTGGGCGGGGCGATGCCCCTGGCCGACGCCCTGGCCTATGAGGTCACCCATCGGCCCAAGTCGGGCGACGGCACGGCCGCCCGCCTCGCCGCGGCGGGTTGGAAAGCCTAGGGCGCAGCCCCGTCAGCCGTGCATCACCGAGCCGCCGTCGATGCTGACCGCCTGGCCGTTGATCCACTCGGCCTCGTCGGAGAGCAGAAAGGTCACCAGGGCGGCGATGTCACGCGGCTCGCCGAGGCGCGTGTTGGGCGTGCGCTTGCGGTACTCCTCGATCATTTCCGGAGGCATGCTCCGTTTGATCGTGTCGGTGAGGACCACGCCCGGACAGATGGCGTTGGCGCGGATGCCCTCGGGCCCCCAGCGGGTCGCCACGTGGCGCATCAGGCCGTTCAAGCCGGTCTTGGTGACGTAATAGCTCATCTGGACCGGGGCGGCGGTCTTGGAAGCGCCAGAGGAGGTGTAGACGATTGCGCCGCGGCCGCGCTCCAGCATCAGGGGAATGGCCGCGCGCGTGCAGAGCAGGTGGCCGCGCAGGGTCACCGCCACGCTGCGGTCGAAGACGGCGAGATCGGTCGTGAGCGCATCGCCGTCCACGCGCCCGAGCGACAGGTCGGCGGCGTTGACGTGCATGCTGTCGAGGCCGCCATAGCGGCGGGCCGCCCCCTGGATCAGCGCGTTGACCTGATCCTCTTGGGCGACGTCGCAGACCGCCGCGGCCGCCTCGCCGCCGTCCGCCCGGATGCGCGCGGCCAGCGCCTCGGCGCCGTCGATGTTGATGTCGCCGATGACGACGCTCGCGCCTTCCGCCGCGAGGCGCGCGGCGGTTTCCGCCCCCATCCCCGTGGCGCTGCCGACGCAGACCGCGACCTTGCCTGTATGCCGTCCCATCTGGTTCTCCCTTAGCCGTGCATCACCGTGCCGCCGTCGACGTTGAGCGCCTGGCCGTTAAGCCACTCGGCCTCATCCGACAGCAGGAAACTGACCAGGGCGGCGACGTCTTCCACCTCGCCGAGGCGCGTGCTGGGCGTGCCCCGCATCATCTTGGCGCGCAGCTCGTCGCTGATGTTCCGCGTCGCGTCAGTCTGGACGAAGCCGGGGCAGACCGCATTGGCGCGGATCCCCTCCGACCCCCAGCGTGTGGCCACATGGCGCATGAGTCCATTCAGGCCGGACTTGGCGACCCCGTAGGCGACGCGCGACCGCGCCGGCAGCTTCGAGGCCGCCGAGGAGGTGTAGACGATCGCGCCGCGGCCCCGCTCCAGCATCAGCGGGATGGCGGCGCGGGTGCAGAGCAGGTGGCCGCGCAACGCCACCTCGAGCGTGCGGTCGAACACCGCCAGGTCGATGCTGAGTGCATCGCGGTCATGGGGCAGCATGCGCATGTCGGCGGCGTTGACGTGCATCAGGTCGAGGCCGCCATAGCGGCGTGCGGCGCCCTGGATGAGGGCGTCCACCGAAGCCTCGTCGACGATGTCGAAGGCCTGGGCCGTCGCCTCCCCGCCCTCGGACCGGATGCGCTGGACCAGGGCGTCGGCGGCCTCGATGTTGACGTCGCCAACGACGACGCTCGCGCCCTCCGCCGCCAGGCGCGCGGCGACGCCGGCCCCGATGCCGGTGGCGGCGCCCGCGCAGACGGCGACCTTGCCGGCTTGGCGTCCCGCGCCCTCAGCCATGCATCACGCCGCCGCCGTCGATGCTGATCGCCTGGCCGTTGATCCATTCGGCCTCGTCGGAGAGCAGGAAACTGACCAGGGCGGCGATATCCTCGACCTTGCCGAGGCTGGGCGCCCGCTTGCGGACCTGCTCCATCATGGCCTCGCCCATGTTGGCCACGACGGTCTCGGTCGGCACGAAGCCCGGGCAGATGGCGTTGGCGCGGATTCCCTCCGGCCCCCAGCGCGTCGCCACGTGGCGCATCAGGCCGTTCAGCGCGGCCTTGCTGACGTAGTAGCCGACCTGGATGGGGGCGGCCGTCTTGGCGGCGTTGGAGGAGGTGTAGACGATCGACCCGCGCCCCCGCGCCAGCATCAGCGGGATCGCCGCGCGCGTGCAGAGCAGATGGCCGCGCAGATTGACCTCAAGGCTGCGATCGAACACCGCAAGGTCGGTCGAAAGCGCGTCGCGGTCCTTGCGGATGACCGCGAGGTCGGCGGCGTTGACGTGCATCAGGTCGAGGCCGCCATACCGGCCCGCCGCGCTTTGGATCAGGTCGCCCACAGAGGCTTCGTCGGCGATGTCGAACTTCTGGGCGACCGCATCGCCACCCGCCGCCTTGATCCGCTCCACCAGGGCCTCGGCGGCCGCGATGTTCACGTCGCCGATCACCACCGCCGCGCCCTCGATGGCCAGGCGAAAGGCGGTCTCAGCGCCCATGCCGGTGGCGCTGCCCGCGCAGACGGCGACCTTGCCGGTGTGGCGTCCCATGCGTTTCTCCCGTGCTGACCGCGGCCGGCGATCGTTGCGCTGGCCGCCGCATTCATGGCCCTCAATTCGGGGTTTCGGCAAGGCGCGCCTCGCGGCGAAAGTTGATCGCAGCTAGACACAGCGTCTAGGATCATCCCCGCCGCCCCGGGAGGACGGCCGCCGCGACGCGGCGACAACGGAACGGAAACCGTCCATGCCTTCAAGCCAGAACCCTGCGCCGAAAATTCCGTCGTCCGTGGACGTCATCGTGGTCGGAGCGGGCCTGGGCGGCCTCTACGCGCACCACCGGCTGCGGGCCATGGGCCTTTCGCTGTTCGGCTTCGAGGCCGCGCCGGAGGTGGGGGGCACCTGGTTCTGGAACCGCTATCCCGGCGCCCGCTGCGACGTGGAGAGCATCGACTACACCTATTCCTTTTCCGGGGACCTGCTGAACAGCTGGAAATGGAGCGAGCGCTACGCCACCCAGCCGGAGATCCTGCGCTACATCAACCACGTCGCCGACCGCTTCGACCTGCGCCGCGACGTCGCCTTCAACACCCGCGTGGTCGGCGCCCGCTTCGATGAGGCCACGAACCGCTGGACCATCGAGACCGACCGCGGTGAGACGATCAGCGCCCGGTTCCTGCTGACCACCGTGGGATGCCTGTCGACGCCGAAGGCGCCGGAGTTCGACGGTCTCGGGGATTTCCAGGGCCGCTGGGTGCAGACCTCGGCTTGGCCGCGCGACCCGGTGGAGATCACCGGCAAGCGGGTGGCCATCATCGGCACCGGCTCCTCCGGCATCCAGGCGATCCCGGTAATCGCCCGGGAGGCGGCGCAGCTGACCGTCTTCCAGCGCACGCCGAACTTCTCGCTGCCGGCGCGCAACGGCCCGATCGATCCGGCCTACGAGGCCAAGGTGCGCGCCGACTATGCCGAGCACTGCCGCCGCAACAAGCTGACCAAGGCCGGGGTGCAGCCCAAGCTGGCCACCGGCAAATCGGCGTTCGAGGTCTCCGAGGAGGAGCGCCTGGCGGCCTTTGAATATGCCTGGGGCCGGGGCGGCGGCGGGCTGGCCGGGATGTACAAAGACGTGATGAGCGATATCGCGGCCAACGACCTGGCCGCCGATTTCGTGCGCGACAAGATCCGCCAGATCGTCAAGGACCCTGAGGTCGCCGAACGGCTGAGCCCGCGCGACCACCCCTTCGCGACCAAGCGCATCTGCCTGGACTCGGACTATTTCGAGACCTTCAACCGCCCGAACGTCGAGCTTGTCGACATCCGCGCCACGCCCATCGAGCGGATCACCCGCGACGGGGTGAAGACGAGCCAGGCGGAATATCCGGTCGACCTTCTGATCTTCGCCACCGGCTTCGACGCCATGACCGGCCCGCTGCTGGCCATGAACATCCGAGGCGCCGGCGGGCTGAAGCTGGAGGACGCCTGGAAGGACGGGCCCAGCACCTATCTCGGCCTGATGATGGCGGGCTTCCCCAACCTCTTCACGGTCAACGGGCCGGGCAGCCCCTCGGTGCTGGCCAACATGATCCCGACCATCGAGCAGCATGTGGACTGGATCGCCGACTGCATCGCCCACATGGGGGCCGCGGGCCTGCAACGCATCGACGCCGAGCCGCCGGCTCAGGACGCCTGGGCGCACGAGGTGCAGGCGGTCGCCAATCAGACGCTCTATCCGCGGGCCCGGTCCTGGTACATGGGCGACAATGTGAACGGCAAACCGCGGATGTTCCTGGCCTATGTGGGCGGCTTCGCCGACTACGCCGCCCGCTGCGACGAGATCGCCAGGGACGGCTATCCGGGCTTTCGGCTTTCGGCCCCGCGCGAGGCGGCGCTGGCGGGCTGAAACTCAGGTGATCGCGTCCAGCCAGGCCGGCAGGTCGGAAATGGACTCCAGCTCGGCGAAGCGCGGATGGCCGAGCGGCGGGTCGGCCTCTTCGTGCGCCCAGGTCAGCGGATAGGGCACGTGGGCGGCGTAGGCGCCGGCCTCCAGCGCCGGCAGGATGTCGGAGCGCAGGGAGTTGCCGCACATGGCCGCCATGGCCGGGCCGGTTCCGTGGCGCTCGAAAACCCGGGCATAGGTCGAGGCGTCCTTCTCGCTGACGATCTCGACGGCGGCGAAGAGTTCGCCCAGGCCCGAGGCGGCGAGCTTCTGTTCCTGATGCAGGAGGTCGCCCTTGGTGACGAGCACGAGGCGATAGCGACCGGACAGCGCGGCCAGGGCCGCCTCGACCCCTGGCAAGGCCTCGACGGGATGGGCGAGCATTTCGCGCCCGGCCGCCAAAATTTCGCGCACCACCCTGGCCGGCGCCTCGCCGCCGGTGAGCTCCATGGCGGTCTCGAGCATCGAAAGGGTGAAGCCCTTCACCCCGTAGCCATAGAGACGCAGGTTGCGCGCCTCCACCTGCGCCAGGTGGGCGAGCAGAGTCTCAGGCTGGGCCGCTTCCGCCATCAGGGCGACGAAGCGCTCCTGGGTCAGGCGGAAGATCGTCTCGTTGTGCCAAAGGGTGTCGTCGGCGTCGAGGCCGACCGTGGTGATGCGCATGGCCGGCTTTTCTAGAGGAACGGCGCCCCTTGTCGAGCAGCTGGCTCCAGTCGGCAGGGCTATTCCAGGCGATCGGCTCGTATTGCGAGCTGATCATCGAAGCGGGCGCCGGAGCGCCCGAATGACCGTGTTAGCTTGCGGCATGGCCACCTTTCGCTCCCAGGCCCGCGCCCTTCGCGACTTGCTCAAGCACCCGAGCTGGCGGGGCGAATGCCCCATCTGCGAGGCTCCGACCCGGTTCATCGCGTACGGCGAATGGTGGCGCGATGATCTGCTTTGCGCCAGGTGTCGGTCACTGCCCCGCGAGCGCGCCCTGATGGCGGCGATCGAGACCATGGCGCCTGACTGGCGCCGACTCGCCGTCCACGAATCCTCTCCCGCAGATCGCAGCGTGAGCGCCAAACTCAAGGCCGAGTGCCCAGGCTACATCGCCACCCAATACGACACCTCGGTCCCCTTTGGCGCACGCCATCCGCAGGGCTATCGAAGCGAGAACCTTGAGGCGCAAACCTTCCCCGACGCCGTATTCGATCTTGTGCTCACCCAGGACGTCTTCGAGCATCTGTTCGACCCGGCGGCGGCCATCCGCGAGATCGCCCGCACGCTCAAACCGGGCGGGCTTTACGTGATGACTGTTCCGATCGTGAACAAAGACGGGCCGACCGTGAGACGCGCCGAACTTGGGAGCGGCCAGGTCATCCACCACCTGCCTGCCGAATTTCATGGCAACCCCATCGACGCCAGCGGCTCTCTGGTGACCATCGACTGGGGCTTCGACATCGCCAGCACGCTCACCGAAGCCTCGGGTATGGAAACCGAGATCCTGCCCTTCGATGACAGGTCGCGCGGGCTGGTGGCGGAATACATGGAAGTCGTCGCCTGCCGGAAACCCTAGTCATCCGTTGTGCTGCGACCGGCGCCCGTCCGATTTTGTGATCCTCGACCGTGCAGCGCGCGCATGGCCAGCTTTTCCAGGGGAACAGCGCCCAAAGGTCGAACCCTTGGGCGCCCAAAGTTGCAATCGCACAAGGTTCAGGCGCCCCTTGCAATTGGAGCGCTGGACAGGGCGTAAAGTTAGAGTTTCGCTAAGGGTTCGCCTGACCTTCGCCCTGCGCGTGCTCGGGGGATTTAGGGATTTGTTGGTGAAGGCGCTTCGCTCCTGGGCCGCCGCGCTTGCGCGCCGACTGGGCGCGCATGCCGTGGCCGAGGCGGAGGCCGAGGCCCGGCTGGCGCGCGACCGCCTGCGTGACGCCATCGAGGCGATCCCGGAAGGCGTCGTCTTCCTGGACAACGAAGGCCGCTACATCCTCTGGAACAAGCGCTATGCGGAAATCTACCACCGCTCGGCAGACCTGTTTCAGGCCGGCGAGAAACTGTCCGACACCCTGCGGGTAGGGGTGGCGCGCGGCGACTATCCCGACGCCGTCGGGTGCGAGGAGGAATGGCTGGCCGAGCGCCTGGCCAAGCTCCAGGCGCCCACCGGCCAGCGGCACGAGCAGCGCCTGGCCGATGGGCGCTGGCTGATGATCGAGGAACGTCGCACCAGCGACGGCGGCGTCATTGGCTTGCGAGTCGACATCACCGAGTTGAAGGCCCAGGCCGAGGCCCTGTCTCAGGCCTTGGCGCGGGCCGAGGCGGCCAGCCGGGCCAAGAGCGAATTCATGGCCGACATGAGCCATGAGCTACGCACGCCGCTGAACGGGGTGCTGGGGCTGGGCCAGGCGCTGCAGTCGACCGGGCTCGACGAGAACCAGCGCAACCTCCTGACCGAGATGCTTTCCTCGGCCTCGCGGCTCGACCGGCTGGTGAACGGCCTGCTCGACTTCGAGAACGGCGACGCCAAGCCCGCGCCGGCGCCGGCGCCCGCCGCGGACAGCGCGGACTCCGACGCCCTGCGGGTGCTGCTGGCGGACGACAACCCCACCAACCGACGGGTCATCGAGCTGATGCTGGGCGCCGCGGACGTGCAGGTGGTCAGCGTGGAGAACGGCGCCCAGGCGGTGGCGGCCTGGCGCTCCAGCCGGTTCGACCTGATCCTGATGGACCTGCGCATGCCGGTGATGGACGGGATCGAGGCGATCCGCACCATCCGCGCCGACGAGAGCGCCCGCGCCCTGCCCCGCTCGCCGATCATCGTGCTTTCGGCCAACACCGCGGCCGGGGACCGGGAGGCCAGCGCCGAGGCGGGGGCCGACGATCACCTGGGCAAGCCGGTGCGGGCGGACGAGTTGATCGGCGCCATTTCCGCCGCGCTGAAGGGCGACGACGTCCGGCCGCATTGACCGGACCTGCGCGACTGACTACCTACGCGCCCGTCCAGCGGGCTTGCGCGGCCCGTTGCTCACCCTGTCCAAACTGGAGCCGCCATGAGCCGCGACCTACTGCCCGGAGCGACCGGCGTGCTGGTGCTGGCCGACGGTACGGTGCTCCAGGGAGTCGGCGTCGGCGCCGTGGGATCGGCGGTGGGCGAGGTGTGCTTCAACACCGCCATGACCGGCTATCAGGAGATCCTGACCGACCCGTCCTACATGGCCCAGATCGTGGCCTTCACCTTCCCGCACGTCGGCAATGTGGGGGTCAATGTCGAGGACATCGAGCAGATGTCGGGCTCGGCGGCGACGGCGGCGCGCGGCGCGATCTTCCGCGACGTCCCCACCGCCCCGGCCAACTGGCGCGCCGACGGCGACCTCGACGGCTGGATGGCGCGGCGGGGCGTGGTGGGACTGGCGGGCGTCGACACCCGCGCCCTCACCAAGCTGATCCGCGAGCGCGGCATGCCCCATGCGGTGATCGCCCATGATCCGGCGGGCGCCTTCGACCTGGAGGCCCTGACCGCCCAGGCGCGCGCATGGTCGGGGATCGTCGGGCTGGACCTGGCCAAGGACGCCTCCTGCCTGCAGCCCTTCACCTTCGACGAGGGCCTGTGGACCTGGCCGGAAGGCTATGGCGAACGGCCGCAGGCCAAGTACGAGGTCGTGGTCCTGGACTACGGGGTCAAGCGCAACATCCTGCGGGCCCTGACCTCGGTGGGCGCGCGGGCGACCGTGGTGCCGGCCTCGACCAGCGCTGAGGCGATCCTGGCCCGCAAGCCGGACGGGGTCTTGCTGTCCAACGGACCGGGCGATCCGGCCGCGACCGGCGAATACGCCGTGCCTGAGATCCGCAAGCTGGTCGACAGCGGCACACCCGTGTTCGGGATCTGCCTGGGCCACCAGATGCTCGCCCGGGCCATGGGCGCCAAGACGGTGAAGATGGAGCAGGGCCACCACGGGGCGAACCACCCGGTGAAGGACCTGACCACCGGCAAGGTCGAAATCGTCTCCATGAACCACGGCTTCACGGTGGACCGCGACAGCCTGCCCGAGGCGGTGGTGGAGACTCATGTCTCGCTGTTCGACGGCACCAACGCCGGCGTCGCCTTGAAGGGCCGTCCGGTGTTCTCGGTGCAACACCACCCCGAGGCCTCGCCCGGCCCGACCGACTCGCTCTACCTCTTCGACCGCTTCGCCAAACTCATGGACGCGGCGAAGTAGAATATTTGTCCACGAACCACACGAACCACACGAACGGCTCAGAGCACCATCCGCTCGATCCGAGCTTTTGGCGTGCTTCCGAAATTCACGAGAAGACCGAGGCGTAACCCGGTCGCCTTGAGATAGTTAAGGACTTGCGCCCGATGCTCGGGCGCGATTTCGCGTACTGCCTTCAGTTCGACCACCACACAATCGAAACAGACGAAATCCGGCGCGTAGCGCGCCTGCAATTGCACGCCCTTGTATTCCAGCGCGAGGCTGGGTGTAGCGACGAAGGGAATATCTCGGGTCGCGAACTCCAGCGCCAGACACTCCTGATAGACCGCCTCCAGGAAGCCGGCGCCCATGCGCCGGTTCACCTCGAATACAGCGCCCTGAACGCGGAACACCTCGTTCGCGTGGAGCAACCGTTCGTGTGGTTCGTGTGGTTCGTGGACCATAATTCTTGAGCCTAACGAACCACACGACCGTGAACAATACGAGAACTACACGCCGCCTACGGCATCAGCACCGTATCGACAACGTGGATGACGCCGTTGGACTGGCCGACGTCGGCGATGGCGACCTTGGCGCTGGAGCCCTGGGCGTCCCAGATCCACAGGGCGCCGTTCTTGGCGGAGACCGTGAGCGGCTCGCCTTCCACGGTGGTCAGGCTGGCCTTGCCGCCGCCCGCCCTCACCTTGGCCATCAGGTCGGCGCCGGTCATCCGGCCCGCCACCACGTGATAGGTCAGGACCTTGGCCAGGGCTGGCTTGTTCTCCGGCTTCAGGAGGTTGTCGACCGCGCCCGCCGGGAGCTTGGCGAAGGCCGCGTTGGTAGGGGCGAAGACCGTGAGCGGCCCGGGGCCGGAGAGCGTGTCCACCAGGCCCGCGGCCTTGACCGCGGCCACCAGGGTAGTGTGGTCCTTGGAGTTGACGGCGTTCTGGATGATGGTCTTTGAGGGATACATGGCCGCTCCGCCGACCACGACCATGTGCTCCATGGAGGTTTTCATCGGCTTCATGCCAGCATTCGACGCATTCACGAAGGTGAGTGAAAGCATTACGCCGGCTGCGGCGCATGCAAATATCTTGTTAGACATCCGATCAGTCCCTTTTTGATCCGCATCGTCTCGAAGGACGACAACAGGACTACGGGACCTGGAAACGACCGGATGCAGGCTGCTGCGTTATATTTTCGTGAGCATGCCCTTGGCCGCCACCGGCCCGGTGGGGCCTGGTTGGGTCGAGCCGCCGGGCGCTTCGACCGAAACGGCCAGGGCCGCGCCCTCCGAGACCATCGGCGCCATGCGCGGCGCCATCGGCATGGCCTTGGAGGTTCCGGGCTGGACGAAGCCCAGCGAGCGCGGCTTGCCGTCCGAGGGGATCAGCCACAGCTCATGCACGTGCGCCGGATCGTCCCCCGCGGGCATCAGCGAGGTGATGATCAGCGCCTTGCGGTCGGGGTCGTAGGCCGCCACGAACATGGGCCGGCCCGTCTGTCCCATGAGGTTCGCGTTGAGCAGGGACCCGGCCGGCGCGGCGGGCGGGGCGATCACGATGGGCGGACGGTTGGCGAGCGTCGCCACCGCGACCAGGCTGGCCGCGGTCAGGGCCAGGGCGCCCGCCGTCGCGCCGCGCCAGAAGCGTACGGCGCGGCCCAGGCGCAGGTCGTCATTGGCCGGCAGGGCGCGCGCGATCCGAGGCCAGAGTTCCGGGCCGGGCTCCACGGGAACGATCTCATGCGCCAGGGGGGCCAGGCGGGCGCGCCAAGCCTCGACGACGGCGGCGAAGGCGGGATCGGCGGCCATACGCGCCTCGACCATGGCCCGCTGCTTCGCGCTCAGCACCCCCAGGGCGTGCTCGGCGGCCAAGGCTTCGGGTTCGGGGATTTCGGGCTCGTCGCTCATGCTTCGAGGCACCCTCTAAGCTTCAAGAGCCCGCGGCGGATCAAGCTCTTCACCGTGCCGAGCGGCGCATCCATGCGGCGGGCCAGGGCCTCATAGGTGACGCCCTCGAAGAAGGCGATGCGGATGATGTCCTGGGAACGCTGATCCAGGGTCGACAGGCAGTCCTGCAAGGCGCGGGCGTCCTGCGCCTGCTCCAGCAGCGCGGACGCGAGGGGGGAGTCGTCGGCCACGTCGAGATCGTCCGCCGGCTCGGCATAGGCCATCGGGCCGCGCGCGCGCAGCCGGTCGATCGCCCGGTTGCGTGCGATCGTCGCCATCCAGGCCAGCACGCCGCCCCGACCCGGCTCGAACCGGTCGGCGCGCCGCCAGACTGTGAGATAGACCTCCTGCAATACGTCCTCGCTCTCATCACGGCTACGGAGGATACGTAGGCAAACGGCGAACAGCTTCGCGGAGGTGGCGGCGTAGAGTCGATTCAGCGCCGCGCGGTCGCCGCTCGCCACGCGGGACATGAGGTCCGACAAGGGATCAGGCACAGCCAAGCGAGGCTCACGAAGCGGCGGGGCCGAAGCGGCCGGCGGCGGTCAAGCTGCCCCGAGGCGGCGCCGGCCGCAAGCCTGCAACGGCGTGCGGCGGTCCTTGGCCTATGACCTGAACGGCACGGTCCGGGACGGCGTTTCACTCTACGATTGCACGTCCGGCGAAATGGATTTAGCGTCCTGGCATCGAAATCGTAAGGTTCGGCCAATTCTAAACGCGCCGCCGTCATGGCGACCGGACCTGTACGCCGATCCCCCCGATATTTGATCGTTGCACAAATACTTGTGCAGTCGTTCCGATTTTGAAGGATTCAGGATAACTATGCCTACCGGCGTTGTGAAATGGTTCAATGGCCAAAAGGGTTACGGCTTCATTCAGCCTGATGAGGGCGGTGCGGACGTCTTCGTGCACATCTCGGCTGTTGAGCGGGCCGGCCTTCGGTCGCTGAACGAGGGCCAGAAGATCAAATACGAGCTTGAGCGGGACGCCCGCAGCGGCAAGATGTCCGCGGGCCAGCTCGAGCCTTAATCCGCGCCTGACGGTGCGGTTCTGAGATCTGCTACGACGGGCCGATCCCCGGGTCGGCCCGTTTTGCTTGGGCGCGACCCGGCGGCCGCGCCCCGGATGCTCTTAAGGGTTGCATGCCGCAATCAACGGAGGCCGGCGTCCGCAGCGAGGTGGAAGATCGCCGGGCGGTCGCCGACCGCGCCGCCCAGCAGGATGTCGCCCGCGACGCCCGCCTCGGACGAGGTGACGAAGAGGCTGGTCCCGGCGTCGATCAGCACGGGCGCCGAGGCGCGCCCGTCACGCCCGATCATGAACAGCATCCCGCCAAAGAGGCCTTGCGCCACGTCCGCCTCGGAAACGGCGACCGGCCCCTTCCGCGCCGGACGGAACTCGACGGTGTTGTCCTTGCTGGCGGCGGCGAAGACCCGCCCGTCCGGCAGGGCGGCGAGAGTGCGGACATCCGAGACGCCGAGGCTCTCATCGCGATAGAGCGGGCGCGTCTTCAACGCCTTGTCCACGGCGACGACCGTCGCGCGCGCCTGGCCCGCACAGGTCCCCTGGACCGAGCCGCCCAGCAGGATCTCTCCGCCCGGCCCTTCGATCGCGGCGTTGATCAAATGCCCACGCAGTTCCGCCTCGCCCTTCAGTGCGCCGGACGCCACGTCCCGCAACTCGACGCGGGTCAACGCCTCCTGGCCGCAGGGCGGCCGGTCGTAGTCGTCCCGGAAGAAGCGCGGCTCCGGATAGGGGAAGACCGCGCGCGCGGAATAGGTGACCAGCAAGGCTTCGCCCACCGGCGTGAAGGTCGCGGCGGCGATCGGCAGGGCCCCCGGCGTCTCGACCTCGAAAAGCAGGCGCGGCGTGGCTGCGCCGTCCACGACATAGACCGACAGGCGGGGGTGCGCCTTTCCGACCTGGTCGGGCGGGATGAGCGTGGTCACGGCGAACACCGCGCGGCGCGCGTCGAGCTTTGCGCCCCCGACCAGGAGCGCGCCCGGAGCAGCGCCGGCCTCCCCCCGCCAGTCGGCAAGCGGCGCGCCGGATGCGCGATCCAGGGCCTCAATCACCGGACCAGGCCGGCCCGATGGTCCTTGCGCGTTGCCGCCGACCAGCAAGGCCGGCCCAAGCTCGACAAGGAACCTGACCGCGAATGCGTCACGGCTGGCGCGACGCCAGACTTCCCCTTCCGGCCCAAGCGCGATCACCACGCCCGGCCCCGAAGCCGCCGACCCGCCCACCTGCGCAAGAACGCCGCCGCCCTCGCTTCGCCGGACCTGCAGCACCTCGCCGACCACTCCGGGCGTGACGTCCACCGCCTTGACCTTGAGGGACGCGGGCGGGGCCGCAGGCGGGCGGCCGCCGTCGCCGAGGATGACGAACGGCGCCCAGAACCGTGGATGCAGATAGGCGCGCGAGGGGGGCGCGGCCAGGAACGCCCGCTGGGCCTCGACCAGGGCCTCTCCGGCGCCCTGGCCCGCCTGCAGGCGCTCGAAGGCGCCGGCCACCACCTGTTTGCCGGTCTCCGACTCCACCGGCCACAGCGTGCCTAGTGTGGCGGGAACCCCCGCGACCGCAAAGGCCGAGGCTAGGGCCGGCAGGTCCTGCGCCATCTGGCCGAGGTCGAAGTTGGCGGTGTTGCACGCCGAGAGGGCCACGAAGCGGGCCGTCAGGTTGAGGTCGGCGATCTCAGGGGCGGTGAGCAGGCCGTCGTCCATGGCCTCGGCGCCCGAGACCGGGGTCAGGGCCAGGGCCGGTTCGGCCAGACCCTGGAGGTCTTCGCGCAGGAGGCCGTGGGTGGCGAAGGACAGATAGCGATAGGCGCCGGTCATCTCCCGGCGAAGCCCACCCTCGGTCGCCTCGCCCTTGAGCAGCAACCGGGGGGCGCGGAACCCCTGGGCCGAACGCCTCAGCTCGTCCCCCGTCTCGGGCAAGGCCGCAAGGGCGGCCAGGCGGGAGCCGGCCCGGACGCCGCGCAGGACGACCTTCGCCCGGTCCTCGCCCGTGGACGAGGTTCCCGAGAACTCCGGATCGCCCACTCCGAGGAAATCGAACTGAGACGGGGGAGCCTTGGGGCCGGCGCGGGAGGCGACGAGCACCGCGGCGGAGCCCGCATAGGTGACGGCATGGCTGCGCGCCAGCCAGGCGGCCTGGGAGAGGTCGTAGCCCGGCCCCATCTTCGGCGGCGCCTGCTCAAGCAGGGCGGCGAGCGGGAAGCCGGTCAGGGACAGGTTGGGAAGCCACAGGATGTGGTCGCCCGGCTTCAGGCAGGGAGCGAAGGGGCGGATCAGGACGTCATAGAGCCGCACCGCCGAGGCGGCGGGAAACTGGGCGTCAGCGGTCTCCGAGGGGGCGTGGCCGGCGGTGAGCGCGACCTGCATCAGCTTGAAGTCGACCCGATTCAGGTCAGCACGGACGACCCGCCGCTGCGTCGTGTCGCGGCGCACGCACATGTAGACGAGATCGCCGCCGATCGAGGGCGCGAGCGTCAGGGCCGCCTCGTTCGGGGCCAGGACCGACTGGAGCTGCTTCAGGGTGACGAGATTGGTTCCTGAGATCGAGATCCCGTCCTTGGCCAGACCGGCGCTCGCCTCGCCGATACGCACCGCATAGTCGCGCAGCTGCATCCGGGCGCCATAGTCCGCCCTGAGGCGAGATCCGGTCGGCGCGCTCGTCAGTTGCTGGGCGACGGCCTGGATCTTCTCGCGTTCCAGGGCGTCGCGGCGGGCGCGCAGGCGCAGCGCCTGGTGGATCGCGCGCCGCTGCAAAGGGTCGCGCGCCTGGCCGAGCACGGTGAGCGCGTCGGCGTCGAAGGACCGGCCGCGCCGGTTGGCGAGCTGCAGCAGGGTGAAGACCACATCGGCGCCGTCAGCGCTCCTGTCGGCTTCGGCCGCAACCAGGGCCAGCCGGATGAAGCTCTGGTCCAAGGACCCCGAGCGATACCAGGCGCCGAAGGGCGCATCGCGCTTGCGCCGCGCGACGTCGCGGATGCGCCGGCCAGCCTCCTGCAGGGCGGCGCCTCTCGCCGTGACAGAGGGGCCGGCTAGCGCCCAGCCGATCGACTGGTACGCCTTGAGCGTTTCGATTTCGGCCGGATCGGTCGAAAAGGTCAGGGGCCGCTGCAGGGCCGCCGCGACGACGGGGTCCGGCGCGCCCGCCAGAGCCGCCGCCATGGCGCGTGCCGCCAGGTATTGCACCTCCGCAACCGACTGCGGCGTTCGCGCGCCCGTCTCGTAGAGCTCGCGAAACGGGTGCCGCTCCAGGGCCAGTCGCGCGCAGTCCGGGGCGAGCGCATTGCAGGCGTTCGCCTTTGCGGTGAGCGCAAGGACGAGGAGATGGCGCCGGACGCTCGGCTCCAGCTCGATCTGGTCGATCGTGGCGATGGCGACGTCCAGAAAGCGCTGGGCCTGCTCGGGCTGCCCCATCTCGTCGAGGAGCAGGCCCGCCCGGAGCGCGAAGTGGGCGGCGTCGACGCTGAGCGGCGGAAGGGTCTGGCCCACACCGCCGACTGCGGCGCGGAAAAGCCCATAGGCGCGGTCCAGGTCGCCGATGACGACCAGCGTCTCCATCACGTCGGAAAGCGCCCAGATGATCGTCGGCCTGGCCGCGCTCGGTTGGTCGAGGGAAGCGATCAGCGACAGGATCTTGTCGACGGAGCGATTCGCTTCGGCAAGCTGGCCCAACCTTAGATGGAGGTCGGCGGCGAGCACCTGACGGCGGAGATAGAGCTCGGCGTCGTAGGCGTTTTCATACTTCCAGTTGTCGCTCGCCAGGATCGCGGCCAGCCGATCGCGCGAGGCCCCGGCGAGCTGGGCGGTGAAGAGATAATAACCAGCGCGCCGGGCGCGCTCGACGCGCTGAACATCGTTGGCGACCGGCCGCTTGCCGGCGACATCGGCATAGACCGGCGCATATTTCAGAACACAGTCGTCGGCGAGGCTTCGGATACAGATATCGAGAAGGTTCTCGAGGACGATAAGCCGATCGCCTTGATCCTGGCCTTCCGGACCGCTCAGAAAGTCTTCGAGAACGCGGCGGGCCTGCAGGGATTTTCCACCATAATAGAGCGGCCAGGCCACAGCGATCGGGGCGGTCTGCGCCGCGCGGGCGGCCTTGATCGGCGCCGCAGCCCACGCCAGGGTTGCGATCAGGAGGCATACGGCTAGGCTCGGCTTTCGACAGGCCTTTGGGGAAATAGCCATGAACCGGCTCCTGGTCGCTTCGGCGGCGCTCGCGCTTACGTTGTCATCATACGCATGGGCCGCGGGGCCGGAAGACGCTCTCGGCCAAGCCTTGCCCAAGGCCACGACGCGGGCGCCGAAGCCGGCCTCGCCCGCCCTCGCAAGGGCGGTCGGCGGCGTCGATCGCAACATCCGGCGCTATGCCGACGTCCTGGACGGCGTGCAGCCGGAAGGCCGATCCGCCACGCGTGGCGCCGGCGACACCCGGGTCTACAAGGCCGCCTCGCCGGCCGTGGTGCTCGTGGTGTCGGGCGACAGCCTCGGCTCAGGCGCGCTGATCAGCGCCGACGGCAAGATCATCACCAACCTGCACGTGGTGGGCGACGCGGCCGAGGTGGGCGTAGTGTTCAAGCCGGCCGAGGAAGGCGCCCGGGTTGGCGAGAAGGACCTGCGGCCCGCCAAGGTGATCCGCCGCGATGGGATCGCGGACCTGGCCCTGCTGCAGGTGTCCCAGGTCCCGGCGGGGGTCACGCCCCTGAAGCTCGGCGGCCAGTCGGTGGAGGTCGGCGCCGACGTTCACGCCATCGGCCATCCCACCGGCCAGACCTGGACCTACACCCGCGGGATCGTGAGCCAGGTCCGCCAGGACTACGAATGGTCGGCGGAAGACAAGATCGAGCACAAGGCGACGGTCGTTCAGACCCAGACGCCGATCAACCCCGGCAACTCCGGGGGCCCCCTGCTGAACGACGCGATCGAGATCGTCGGCGTCAACAGCTTCTCCGGCCAGGGGGAAGGCATGAACTACGCCGTCTCGGCCAAGGACGTTCAGGCGCTGCTGGCCCTGACCGCCGACCGGGCGGCCGCGCCGCCGAAGACCTGCGAGGTTCAGGAGATCGCCACCGAGCCGTCCAAGAAGACGAAGGGCAAGGACGTCTTCATGGACACCGACTGCGACGGCGAGATCGACGCGGTGATGAACATTCCCGACAGCAAGAAGATCCCGATCACCTACGCCGCCGATAGCGACGGGGACGGAAAGATCGACACGATCCTCGTCGACGTCGGCCATGACGGCCAGCTCGATCTGGCCACCTACGACACCGACGGCGACGGCAAGTACGACGTCGAAGGGTTTTACCGAAAGGGAGAGGACGAGCCCTACCGCCTCGAGAAGGTGAAGAACTAGCCCTCCGAATGGGCGGGCGCCCCTGCCCCGGGCCGTAGACTTCGAATTCGGCGCTTACTACTGTGGGATGTGGGGATGGGGGCGATGCGCGAATGCGACCGTCAAAGGGCAAGGGGCCGCCCAATAGGGGACTGATCGCGATCCTGGCAATATTGGCGGTTGGCTTAGGCGCCGGCGGCTATTGGGTCGTTCAGGGCGCCGCACCAGCGGCGGGCGATGAGGCGGAAGCGGCGAATGACACGCCGACCCTGCCGACGGGACGCCTCCTGCTCCTTGAGAAGGGCGTCACGCAGGCCCGCTTCCTGGCGCTGGATGAGATCAAGCCGGCCAAGGGCGTCGCTGGCGCGGCTGTGCTCGTCGTGGGGAGATCGGCGAAAGGCCTGGAGGGGGCCGCGGCGATGACGATCCAGCGCAAGAGCGTGGATTGCGCCCGAGGACGCGTGATCGACGGGCCGCTCGGCTATTTCGATTTCGACGGCCGCTCCCTGAAGGTCGAGACCTTCTATTCCGGACGGCACGGGCGGCCACCCGCACATAGCGAGACAGAAGTGACGCTTGTTTGCGCCCCCTCGCCGGGCGCCGGGCAGCAGACGTTCAAAGGTTTCCGCGCCGCGCAGCGCGAATTGCAATCGCCCCCCGACGACTATGAAAAGCTTGCGGCCACGCGGCCCGACGACCCGTTGGTCTGGGCCTGGCTGTGTTCCGCCGGCGCGCGCGGCCGGTGGCGCGAAACCACACCCGGTGATTGCGATCGGGCGGTGAAACTGGACCCCACGTCCTCGGAGGTCGGCCTGGACCGGGCCTTCCTGAACCTGAGGGCCGGAAAACAGGCCATCGCCGATGCGGCGTTCCGCAACGTTCTGACCCGCGAGCCGAACAATCCGACCGCGAACTTCGGGCGCAGTCTGCTGCTGGCGATGCGCGGCGAGAAGGCGCAGAGCGCGAAGTATCGAACCCTCGCGCTGGCGTCCGATCCCGCCGTGCCCCACGCGGTCGAAGCGCGGTACGGCTTCTATATCAGCCCTGAGTACAAGCAGCCGTGACGCCGCCACCGCCGCATGGTGAAGCTTGAGTTAGGCCCGTTCTTTACGAAGACGTTAACGCGGCCAGTGACGATTGGAGGTCCTTACAAGAACGGAGGACCCCCAGGCGATGGCCAGATCCAAGCCCCTGAACACCGACGGCGAACACACGGATCGTCGTGGCGAGCACCTGCAGCTGGCCGGCCAAGGCAATGGCGGCTGGCGGGTCGATCCCCCCGGCCAGGTCGGCAACACCCACAGCCACCGGCCCGACCATCCGCCCGGCCATGACGACGGCGACGACGTCGCCGGCGAGACCCAGACGGGGACGCTCGACCAGGACACCCTTGCCGGAACCGCCGGCGCGGACAGCCTGAGCGGCGGCGAGGGCGACGATTCCCTGAGCGGCGGGACCGGAGCCGACACCCTCAATGGCGGCGCGGGCGCGGACACCTTCGTGGCCGACTCCACCACGGGCGCGCCCGATCACCTGGACCGGGTCATGGATTTCACCAGCGGCGATGACCGCCTGGCGTTCACCAATGGCCCGGCCGCGACCGCCGGCAACTATTCCGAGGGCTCGGCGGCGGACTACGCCGCGGCCCTGTTGCTCGCAAAGACCGCCATGGCGGGAGGCGACGCCTATGTGGCGGTGGAGGTGACGACGCCCGACGGCCCGGAGGTGATCGTCTTCGCCGATACGGACGGGGATCCGACCACGGTCGAGGCGGCCGTCGTGCTGGCTGGCAAGACCCTCGCCGACGTTTCGGAAACCGCCTTCGCGTGACGAAAATCGGGGCGCGCCGCCCGGCGCGCCCCGATCGACACGAGGCCTGAGTTAGGGACCTCAGGCCGCGTCAGCGGTCGTAGTAGCGATAGCTGAAGCCGTAGCTGGAGCCGCCGTACGGCCGGTAATAGTCACGCGGGGCGTAGTAGCCGTAGCCCGGCCCATAGGGGCGGTAATAGGACCGCCCGTGACGGTAGTGGCGGTGGTGACGGCGGTTGTCGTAACGGTCCCATTGGTCGGGGCGGCCGTCACGGTCGCGGTCGCGGTTCCATTCCCGGTAGTCCGGCCGGCCGTCGCGATCACTGTCGCGGTAACGCTCGTAGCCGCCACCGTAGTAGCCGCCGCCATAGCCATAGTCCCGCGCCGAAGCGGCGGTCCCGATCGAGGCGAGCGCGGCGACCACGGCCGCGCCAATCAACAGACGTTTCATCGTAGTCATCCTCCGAACTTGCCTGGAGGCTAGACGCGCGAGACTGAACGTCGGCATTGCCGAAAATTCATGCGCCGTTCACCATCTGGCCACCCTTGCCGCCTGCGGTCGTGCGGGCCTAGGCTCGGACCATGAGCACCTCACCCTCCACGGCGGCCAAGCCCGCCGCCCGCCTCGGACAGATCGGAATCTGGTCGGGCGAACTTCGCTTCGGCGATCCTGGCCTGCGGCGCGACGCCGCCGCGGAACTGGACGCCCTCGGCTACCGGGCCCTGTGGGTCCCCGGCGGGGTCGGTGGCGACCTGTTCAGCGACATGGACCTCCTCCTCAAGGCCGCGCCACGGGCGGCCGTGGCCAGCGGCATCCTCAACATCTGGCGTCACGAGCCGGCTGACGCCGGGGCTTGGTGGCGCACCCTGTCGACGGCGGACCAAGCGCGGGTCATGCTGGGCGTCGGCGTCAGCCACGGCCCGCTGATCGGCGCCGATTACAGCAAGCCTCTGACCAAGATGAACGCGTTCCTGGATGGGTTGGACGCGGCGGATTTCCCGTCGGAGAACCGCTGCCTCGCCGCCCTGGGCCCCAAGATGCTGGACCTGTCGCGGGACCGTTCGGCGGGCGCGCATCCCTATCTCATCACGGTGGAGCACACCGCCTTCGCCCGCGAACGGCTGGGGCCGGGCGTGCTGCTGGCGCCCGAGATCGGCGTCGTCCTGGAGACCGATCCCGCCAAGGCGCGGGAAATGGCGCGGGCGGGCCTGAAGCCCTACCAGGGGCTGCCCAATTACGTGAACAACTGGCAACGCTTCGGCTTCACGGAGCAGGAGACCACCGAAGCCAGCGACCGACTGATCGACGCCCTCTTCGCCTGGGGCTCGCCCGAGCGGATCGCCGAGACGGTGAAGGGCCACCTGGCGGCGGGCGCCGACCACGTCTGCCTGCAGGTGGTGCGCGGCGCGATGGGCGCTCACAAGGACATGCCCATGCCCGAATGGCGCCAGCTCGCCGGGGCGCTGCTCTAGCCGCCAGCCTCGGCTTTACATCCGCATTACGTCTCGGCGGCGCCTTCCGTATCGATCCTTGATGCGCGGGGCTCCTAGGAGAGTCGGTCTACCGTTCTGGAGACCGGCATGGCGCATGGCGCGACGCGACAAAGGTTCTGGGCCCTGACCCTCGGCTCGGTGGGCGTGGTGTTCGGCGACATCGGCACCAGCCCGCTCTACGCCATGCGCGAAGCCCTGGCCCATACCCGCGGCGGGGCGAGCGCGGACGCCGCCATGGGCGTGGTCTCGCTGGTGCTCTGGGCGCTGATCGCGATCGTCACGGTGAAGTACCTGATCCTGGTGATGCGCGCCGACAACCGGGGCGAAGGCGGCACCCTGGCCCTGATGGCGCTGGCTCAGCACGCCCTGGGCCGCAGCTCGGCCCTGATCCTTGGCCTGGGGGTCTGCGGCGCGGCGCTGTTCTACGCCGACAGCCTGATCACCCCGGCCATTTCCGTGCTCTCGGCGGCGGAGGGCTTGACCGGCGCGCCCGGGGGCGAGGTGTTCGCCCCCTTCGTCCTGCCCATTGCGGGCGTGATCCTCCTGGGCCTGTTCGCCGTGCAGTCACGGGGCACGGCCACGGTGGGCCGTTTCTTCGGCCCGGTGACCCTCGTCTGGTTCCTGGTCATCGCCGCCCTGGGCGTCCACTGGATCGTGCGCGAGCCGGGGATACTCCTGGCCCTGAACCCTGCCTGGGGCGTGCGGCTGCTGACGGGCAACGGGACGCTGGGCCTGGCCATCCTCGGCAGCGTGTTCCTGGTCGTGACCGGCGCCGAGGCGCTCTATGCCGACATGGGCCATTTCGGACGGGGGCCGATCCGGGCCGGCTGGCTGCTGGTGGCCTTCCCGTGCCTGGCCCTGAACTATCTGGGCCAGGGCGCCCTGGTGCTGGCCGAACCGGCCGCGGCGGCGGACCCCTTCTTCCGGATGATCCCGCAGGTCGCCTATTGGCCGGTGCTGGCGCTCGCCACCGTGGCCACGATCATCGCCAGCCAGGCGGTGATCACCGGCGCCTTCTCCATGACCCAGCAGGCCGTGCAACTGGGGCTGCTGCCGCGGATCGAGATCCGGCAGACCAGCGAGTCCATGGCCGGCCAGATCTACGCCCCGGCCGTCAACGGCATGCTGATGGCCGGCGTTATCTTCCTGCTGGGCTCGTTCCGCACCTCCTCGGCGCTCGCCTCGGCCTACGGGATCGCGGTGACGGGAACCATGGTGGTGACCATCCTGCTGCTGATCGTGGTCCAGCGGCGCGTCTGGAACTGGCCCTCGTGGATGGCGCTCGCGGTGTCCGGCCCGCTGCTTCTGGTGGACCTGGTCTTCCTGGGCGCGAACCTGACCAAGACGGCGCATGGCGGCTGGGCGCCGCTCGCCCTCGCCACGGTGCTGATCGGGGTGATGTGGACCTGGCGGCGCGGCTCCCTGGCGCTGTTCGCAAAGACCCGGCGCGACGCGATCCCCCTGGCCGACCTGATCGTCAGTCTGGAGCGTCGCCCGCCGTTCCGCTCGGCGGGGACTGCGGTCTTCCTGACCTCGGACCCGACGCTCGCCCCGGTGGCCCTGATGCACAACCTCAAGCACAACAAGGTGCTGCACGAGCGGAACATCATCCTGAACGTGCGCACCGCCGACACGCCCCGGGTGGAGGTGGAGGACGCCCATCGCCTCGAGATCGAGGACCTGTCGCCCGACTTCAAGCGCATCACGGTGACCTACGGCTTCATGGAGACGCCGAACCTGCCCAAGGCCCTGGCGCTCGCCCGCCGCGCCGGGGTGAAGTTCGACATCATGTCGACCTCCTTCTTCCTGGGCCGGCGCACCGTGGCGCCCTCCGCGCGGCGCGGCATGCCGCTCTGGCAGGACAGGCTCTTCAGCTACCTGATGCGCAATGCGGCCAACCCCACCGACTACTTCCATATCCCGCCCGGCCGCGTGGTGGCGCTGGGCTCGCAGGTGTCGATCTAAGCGTCGGGCCCCTCATCCCCGTCATCCCTGCGAAAGCAGGTCGCGGCGCTTGTCGGCGTGCGGCGCTGGACGTTCGGCCGTTGGGAGAACGGACGGCAGCGCCCGATCGTGCAATTCCGTGCCCGCGCGCCGAGCGCGGCAAGTGAGGACTTGACGGATTGGCGCGGTCAGCGCGACCGGCCGAGATGCTCGGCTTTAGTAGTTGGTGTTCCAGATCGCTGGCGCCCGCGGGCACTTGTCGAGGTCGGGGTCGATCGACAGTTCCCAGCGCTCGGGCCAGCGCTCCCGATATGCCCGGTCATGGTCCGCCAGCAAGAGCAGGAAGGCGCCGAGCGACGAGCCCGCGGCCCAGTGCGGCTTCGAGAATTCGTCCTCGTGGTCGAAGAAATACACCGCGGGCGTCGCGTCTCCGGACGCCAGGTCCAGGCCGTACAGGCTCCCGCAGCCGTCGAAGAAGATCGGCACGGCCTGCACGTGCAGAAGCTTTGTGGAGTCCACCGCCATTGGCCGCCACCCCACGAAATCGTTCCAGATCGGAGCGATGGCGTTGGAATCACCGATGCGGGCGATGCGCGCTCGATAGAAGGCTTCCAAGTCGGGGGGAAGCGCGCGGCCGAGTTGCTCACTTATTCGGGCGATGATGCGCTCGCTGTGGTCGGTACGGTCACGTTTCACACGGCCCTGAGCCTCCAAGGTGCGAACCGCTTCGGCGACGTCGATCCTCAAAACAGGCCTCCTTCGCCGCCGGGCTTGTTGGATCGCGGCACGCCCGGACGTCGAATATAGGGCGTCACGAGCTTATCGATCCGCAATTTTGCCGCCATAAGCTCGGCCTGACTAGGAATCCGCCCCTCCAGTGCGCGGCTGAAGGCCGCCCACTCGCGATTTGCGATCTGATGGGCTTCAGGCCGAAGCGCCCAAAGATTTGCCAACCGGTTGGGTTCGGCATTCGGCTTCAGGTGTGCGAACTGCAGTGGATCGCTATGATGCACTTCCGCCTCCATCTCGATGGCGCGCCCGCCATTTGCCTGGGCCCATCGCTGCCGGGCGGCGTCCCGCAGGGCGCCAGGCGATTTGCTCAGGGCCACGCGCAACCTGTTCGGCGGCCTGACGGCCCTGCCAAGCCTCCCGCTCGATGAAGTTCAGGGGCGCCGACCTCGCAAACTGTGACCGCAGCGCGCCGAAACCGAGGGCCGCAGCGCCTTCGAGGCCCAGCACCACGGCGGCCGGCGCAAGCGCGGGGACAGCCAAAGTAACTGTCATAGCGCCGCTGGACCGCGGCTTGGCGCTCGTCCTCGATTTCGCTGGGGGACGCATATACCAGCGCCGTAGCGCCTCACCGTGCAGGCGTGCGGGATCGATCTGGCTTTCGGCCATGCTTCAAGGTTCCTTCAGACAGGCTGGAGCCGCCTTGCGTCAGGCGGTGGGGCTCAACAGAGATCGATGGGGAGCGTCAGAGGTGGCTGACGCCAGGCGGAGGCATGGTGCTCGACGCTGATGTCAGCGTCTCAAATTTCAGTCGCGCAGGTAAGAACAAAAAGGGAACAAATGACCGTGCCCGTTAGGAGATGGCGGTCACATCTGGAACCGCCTGAATCGTCGAGGCGCTAACCCTCCGCCTCGCCCAGGAAGCGGTAGCCGACCCCCGGCTCGGTGACGATCAGCTCCGGCGCCGCCGGATCGTCCTCCAGCTTCTGGCGGATCTGGCCGACCAGGACGCGCAGGTACTGGGTGTCGTGCTCGTGCGCCGCGCCCCAGACGGCGGTCAGCAGGCGGCGGTGGGTGACCACCTTGCCCTCGGCCCGGGCCAGGACCGCAAGCAGCTCGAACTCCTTCTTGGTCAGGCGCACGCGCACACCCTGGCGGCGCACCAGGTCCAGGGAAAGGTCCACCTCCACCTCGCCGCCCCGGATCACCGCGGGCGCCGGCGCGGACCCCGGCGCGCGCCGCAGGGCCACGCGCAGCCGGGCCAGCAGCTCGCCTACCCCAAAGGGCTTTTCCACATAGTCGTCGGCCCCGCCGTCCAGGGCGGCGATCTTCTCCGCCTCCCGGTCGCGGGCCGAGAGCACGATCACCGGGCCCAGGTAGAAGGCGCGGGCACGGCGCAACAGGTCCTGGCCGTCCATGTCCGGCAGGCCGAGGTCCAGCAACACGGCGTCGGGCGGATGACGGGCGAGCTCGGCCAGGGCCGCCGCGCCGTCGCGCGCCTGGGCGGCCTCGAAGCCGGCGGCCTCCAGGGCGGGCGTCAGGAAGCGGTGGATCTGGGCCTCGTCGTCCACCACGAGGATGCGCGGTCGGAAACTCACAGCAGCCCTCCGGGGGTCGGCGTCGCCTTGGGCAGGCTCACCACGAACCGCGCGCCGTGACCATCGCGGACCGGACTTGCGGCCGCCACCCGCCCGCCCATCGCCTCCACGAAGCCTCGCGTTATGGAAAGACCGAGCCCCAGCCCGCCGCCCCGCTCCGCGCCCCCCGCCCGGTGGAACTTCTCGAAGATGTGGGCGAGCTCGCCGGCGGGCACGCCTGGGCCGTCGTCCTCGATGGAGACGAGCACGCAGCGCGGGTCCTCGTAGGCCGCCACCTCGATCGTCGAGCCCTCGGGCGTGTGGGCGGCGGCGTTGTCCAGGAGGTTGAGCAGGACCTGCTCGATCAGCACCGGATCGGCGGGAACCAGGGACAGCTCGCGGGCGAAGTCGCGGCGCACCTGGCGGCCGGCGAGCTGGGGCTTCAGGCGGCGCAGGGCCGAGCTGGCCGCCTCGCGCATGTCGACGAGCTCGCGGCGGGGCTTCAGAGCGCCGCCCTCCAGGCGCGCCATGTCGAGGAGGGCGCCGATGTGCTGGTTCAGGCGGCGGGCGTCCTCCTGGATGCTGCGCAGCAGGTCGCGGCGGACGCCGGGGGCGAGGCCATCCTCGTACTCCGAAAGGGTCGTGGCCGAGCCCAGGATCGAGGCCAGCGGCGTGCGGAAGTCGTGGCTGACGGCGTTGAGGAGGCCCGCGCGCAGGCGGTCGGCCTGCCGAAGGATCTCGTTGTCGGCCGCCGCCGAGGCCAGGAGCGCGCGCTCGATCGCCGCCCCGCCCTGCTCCAGGACGGGCTCCACGAGATCGCCCGGGTCCGGCTCGTCCCGCAGGCCGGCCACGCCCACCCGGCCGCCGACGCCTTCGAGCCGGCGGAAGGTCCAGCCGCCGCCGGCGCAGCCTTGTCCGGCCGGCGCAGCCCAGGCCTCGTCGGCGGCCTGCATCGCCTCGTCGGCGAGGGCGGCGAGGCCCGCGGGGCCGCCAGCCAGGCGCAGGGCCCCGTCGTGCGGAATAAGGACGACGACCGGGCCGCCCGACGCCTCGGCGGCCTGCTCGGCCAGGGCCTGGGCGGCCTCGGACGCCGTGGCGGCGCGGGAGAGGGCGCGGCTGGCCTCCAGGAGGATCGCCATGGCGGCGGCCTGTTCCTGCAGGCGGAACGCGCGGTCCTTGGCACGCCCGGCCAGCCAGCCGGTGGCGAGGGCGACGGCGAAGAAGGCGGCGAAGGTCAGCAGGTCCTGCGGATGCTCGATGCGAAGGGTGAAACGCGGCGCCAGGAACGCGAAATTGTAGACCGCCGCCGCCAGGGCCGCCGCCACCAGCCCTGGCCCAAGCCCCAGGGCCGCCGCGGCCACCAGCACCGCCAGCAGGAGGACCATGGCCTGGGCGCCCGGGCCCGCGTGGGGACCGGCATGCCAGGCCCCCGCCCCGGCCGCCGCGACCAGGGCTGCAGCCGCAAGGCCGCCGCCGAGGGCGCGCTGCAGGTACGGGGTCAGGCCAAGCCTCATCAGAGCCTAGATACGCCCCGCGTCGCCCCGCCGCGAGGCCCTACGGCGACGCTAGAGGCCGAAGGTGACATGCCCCTCGGCGTCTATGGCCCAAGCCGGGTTCCAGGCGATCTCCCAGGCATGGCCGTCAGGGTCGGCGACATAACCGCGGAAACCGCCGTGCGGCGGGGCGTCGGCGGGGCGCAGTTCTGTCCCGCCATGCGCGGCGAGCCGGTCGATCAGCGGCTGGACGTCGTCACGCGTCGGGACGTTGTGCGCGAGGGCGATCCCGCCCGGCCCCGGGCCGGTGGCACGGGTCATGTCGGCCTCCAGCGCGTGGCCGAGCCAGGTTCCGAGTACAAGCCCGTTCATCTGGTAGAAGACGATCTCCGGGGTCTCGAGCACCGGCGTCCAGCCGAAGCCCTCGACATAGAAGCGCCGCGAGGCCGCCAGGTCCGCGACGCCCAGGGTAATGACGGAAATCTGCTGCTGCATGGTCCACAACCTTTTGCTCGCCTGCGCGGGATGCGTCGGCGGTGAAGGCCGTGGGACTCGCCGCGCGGAGCGACGGACAGTCTCGCGGGATCGCCGCGAGGGCCGGGCTAACCGAACCGACCCGCCTTTTTCGACGGGGCGAGTCTAGCGCGCCCGGCGGGGCAGGCAAGCGGAGCCTCAGAACACCAGCAGCGCGGCCCGGACCGTCAGCGCCAGCAGCACGAGCGAGCCAATCGCGAAGACAAGGAAGCGCAGGGCGACGACATTGACCGTGGCCTGGATCAGGCTGTGGACAACGCGCAGGGCGACATAGGCCCAGGCCAGGGCGACATCGATTGAGGAGGCCGCGCCGCCCGCCACGGCGATCGTCAGGGCGACGGCGTAGAACAGCGTCGGCTGTTCCATCAGGTGGTTGTAATTGTCGGCCTTCCAGCGCGCCTGCGGCGGGATGGCGTCGTTGAACAGCGAGTTCGGCTGGCGCGGATCGTATTTAATCTTCAGCTTGATCATGGCCGGCAGGCGGGTGGCGTAGAGCCAAGCCCACATGACGAATGACACAGGACGAGCGCGATCACGGGCGCGAGAATTGTATGGGTCATCGGCCCCTCCCTTCAGCGACTTCTTTTTACTCAGCTTAAGCATAGCGCCGCATTCGAAGCTGCACTATTTTTTCTGCAACCTCGGGGAGCGCACGACAATGCCCACTCGCATTAGGTTCGGCTTGATGCTCGTCGGGGCGATATTATTTGAAACAACGTTGAGTGCAGGCGCGGCCAGGGCGGATCCGGGTTCAAGCCTCGCCCAGATTTTCGATGCGGTATGCGTCAAGCCTCGGGACGCAGCAGGTCGCAAGGCCGCCGCACATGCCCAGGGGCTCCGAACGCCGCCGGACTCGTTTCCCAGTCCGCCAAGCGGGGATGGGCTGACGCTGGAGCTCTTCGTTTCGAAAGCCGTCGAGAGGCGCACAGTGTTTCTCTACACGCTGATCGGGCCGATTCCCGGGTCCGAGAAGCAGTCCGGCCTGAATTGCACCGCCGGGCTGATGCCCGGCGATCCTGTAGCTCTGGCGGACGCCGGCGCGGTGCTTGGCATGCCGTTCGTTACGGATCGGAGCGGGTCGGAATCTGTGGCCTTCGAAGAGACGTCCGGTGGGCGCAAGTTTTTGAACGTGGATGATGATGCGGCTATCGACGTCGCCATGCGGTCCGGCCGGCTGAGCGTGATCGTCCTCAAGCGAAGTGATCCGAAGGCAGGGATCGACGCGATCTTTCTCTTGCGGACGCTGGGCCCATAGGCGCGTCCATGACCACGCTTGCGCGGAGCCCACCTCCTCTCTAAACGGGCGGCTTAACCTGCATTACCGGCCCGCCACGGTCGCGCCCTCCGCGCGAGCCGGGGTTTGCCGCGCGAGATGAGAGCCGCCGATGCCCAAGCGCACCGACATCAAATCGATCCTGATCATCGGCGCCGGACCCATCGTCATCGGCCAGGCCTGCGAGTTCGACTATTCCGGCGTGCAGGCCTGCAAGGCGCTGCGGGCCGAGGGCTATCGCATCGTGCTGGTGAACTCGAACCCGGCCACGATCATGACCGACCCGGACGTGGCGGACGCGACCTATGTGGAGCCGATCACGCCGGAGATCGTCGAGCAGATCATCGCCAAGGAGCGGCCGGACGCCCTGCTGCCGACCATGGGCGGCCAGACGGCGCTGAACACCGCCCTGGCGCTGGAGGCCTCGGGAGCGCTGGCGAAGTACGGCGTGGAGATGATTGGCGCGCGGGCCGACGTGATCGACAAGGCCGAGGACCGCCAGAAATTCCGCAACGCCATGGACGCCATCGGCCTGGAGAGCCCGAAGTCCAAGGCCGCGCACACCCTGGACGAGGCGATGGTGGGGCTCGATTTCGTCGGCCTGCCGGCGATCATCCGCCCGTCCTTCACCCTGGCCGGCACCGGCGGAGGCATCGCCTACAATGTCGAGGAGTTCCGCGAGATCGTGGAGCGGGGCCTGGACCTGTCGCCCACCACCGAGGTGCTGATCGAAGAGAGCGTGCTCGGCTGGAAGGAGTTCGAGATGGAGGTGGTCCGCGACAAGGCGGACAACTGCATCATCGTCTGCTCCATCGAGAACATCGACCCGATGGGGGTGCACACCGGCGATTCCATCACCGTCGCCCCGGCGCTCACCCTGACCGACAAGGAATACCAGTGGATGCGCCACGCCTCGATCGCGGTGCTCCGCGAGATCGGGGTGGAGACCGGCGGCTCCAACGTCCAGTTCGCGGTCAACCCAGCAGACGGCCGGATGGTCGTCATCGAGATGAACCCGCGCGTGTCGCGCTCCTCGGCCCTGGCGTCCAAGGCCACCGGCTTTCCGATCGCCAAGGTCGCCGCGCGCCTGGCCGTCGGCTACACCCTCGACGAGCTTATGAACGACATCACGGGCGCGACGCCCGCCTCGTTCGAGCCCTCCATCGACTATGTCGTCACCAAGATTCCGCGCTTCGCCTTCGAGAAGTATCCGGGGGCCGAAGCGACCCTGACCACCTCAATGAAGTCGGTGGGCGAGGTGATGGCCATTGGGCGGACCTTCGCCGAGAGCCTGCAAAAGGCGCTGCGCGGCCTGGAGACCGGGCTGACCGGCCTTGACGAGGTGGAGATCGAGAACGCCGCCGACCCGGAGATGGGCCATGCGGCCATCCTGCGGGCCCTGGCCCAGCCGACCCCCGATCGCCTGCGGGTGATCGCCCAGGCCTTCCGCCACGGCCTCAGCGTCGAGGACATCAACGCGGCCTGTTCCTATGAGCCCTGGTTCCTGCGCCAGCTCCAGGCCCTGGTCCGCCAGGAGGCGCAGGTGGAGACGTCCGGTCTGCCCGACACGGCCGCAGCCTTCCGCGCCCTGAAGGCGCAGGGCTTCTCAGACGCCCGCCTCGCCAAGCTGACCGGCAAGACCGAAGCCGAGACGCGGGCCGCGCGGCGGGCCCTGGGCGTGCGCCCGGTCTACAAGCGCATCGACACCTGCGCCGGCGAGTTCCGCGCCGAGACGCCGTACATGTACTCGACCTATGAGACCGGCGCGCTGGGCCAGGCGCCCGAATGCGAGAGCGAGCCGTCGGACCGCAAGAAGGCGATCATCCTGGGCGGCGGGCCGAACCGGATCGGCCAGGGCATCGAGTTCGACTACTGCTGCTGCCACGCGGCCTTCGCCCTCGACGACATCGGCGTCGAGTCGATCATGGTGAACTGCAACCCCGAGACCGTCTCCACCGACTACGACACCTCGGACCGGCTCTATTTCGAACCGCTGACGGCCGAAGACGTGCTCGAGCTGATCGAGGTGGAGGCGAGCCGCGGGGAGCTTTTGGGCGTCATCGTGCAGTTCGGCGGCCAGACGCCGCTGAAGCTGGCCCAGCCGCTGGAGGATGCGGGCATCCCGATCCTCGGCACGACGCCGGACGCCATCGACCTGGCCGAAGACCGCGAGCGGTTCCAGCAACTCCTGCACAAGCTCAAGATCGCCCAACCGATCAACGCCTTCGCCCGCTCCCGCGACGAGGCATTCACCGCTGCACACCAGGTCGGCTATCCGGTGGTGATCCGGCCCTCATACGTGCTCGGGGGCCGGGCCATGGAGATCATCCGCGACGACGAGCAGCTCGACCGCTACATCCGCACCGCCGTGCAGGTGTCCGGCGACAGCCCGGTGCTGATCGACCAATACCTGTCGCGCGCCACCGAGGTCGACGTGGACGCCCTGTGCGACGGCGAGGCGGTGTACGTGGCCGGGGTGATGGAGCACATCGAGGAGGCCGGAGTGCATTCCGGCGACTCCGCCTGCTCCCTGCCGCCCTTCTCGCTGAAGGCCGAGACCATCGCGGAGCTGAAGCGCCAGACCGAGGCCATGGCCCGGGCGCTGAACGTGCGCGGCCTGATGAACGTGCAGTTCGCCATCGAGGAGCCGCAGTCCGACAACCCGCGGATCTTCGTGCTGGAGGTCAATCCACGCGCCAGCCGCACCGTGCCCTTCGTGGCCAAGACCATCGGCCGTCCGCTGGCGGCCATCGCCGCCAAGGTCATGGCCGGCAAGAAGCTCGCCGAGTTCGACCTGGTGGATAAGCCTTTCGATCATGTCGCGGTGAAGGAGGCGGTGTTCCCCTTCGCCCGGTTCGCGGGCGTCGACACGGTGCTGGGCCCGGAGATGCGCTCCACCGGAGAGGTCATGGGCCTGGACTGGATCCGGCCTGGCGAGACCGCGGCTCCCGCCTTCGCCCGAGCCTTCGCCAAGGCCCAGCTCGGCGGCGGCACGCGAGTGCCCAGCGAGGGGGCGGTGTTCGTCTCGGTGCGCGACGCCGACAAGCCGTTCATCGTTGAACCAGTTCGCCTGATGCTGGAGCGCGGCTTCAGGGTGCTGGCCACCGGCGGCACCGAAACCTACCTGGCCGAAAAGGGGCTGAAGGTGGAGCGCATACGCAAGGTGCTCGAGGGCCGTCCGCACATCGTCGACGCCATGAAGAACGGCGAGGTCCAGCTGGTCTTCAACACCACCGAGGGCAAGCAGTCCCTGGCCGATTCCTTCGAACTACGCCGCACCGCCCTGATGATGAAGATCCCCTACTTCACCACCGCCGCCGGGGCCCTGGCCGCCGCCCAGGCGATCCAGGCGCTCGCCGCCGGCCCGCTGGAAGTGCGCCCGCTGCAGAGCTACGCGTAGGGTTCGCCGCCCACTCGTCCGCTAAATCTGGACCACAGGCGGCCCGTCCGGAGCGTCCGAAAGGCGCTCGCGGGAATCTTACTACTGATCAGATAGGATTTGACGGCCCCGTCAACACGGCGCAGTCTGACTTCAGTGTCGCCCTGCTGTTGCAGGCGCGGAGAGGCCCCTCCGGCGGCCCAAGCGACCCCGGAGAGCTCCCGACGCGACGCCTGCCCCAGTCTGGCGAAGAGGCCATACGGCCTCGATTCGGAATGCGGAGGCTTAGCAATGTCGCCAGAAGCGGGTCACGAGGCCCCTCACCACCATCACAAAAACCGTCACCTTGCGGAAAAGTTCGAAGGCTATCTGGGCATCGCCATGGTGGCCGCAATCGTGGTGCTGGGCGCGATCCTGATCTACGGCATCATGAACACCGGCACGACGACGCCGGCCTGGATGCAATAGACGCGGCGGCGTAAAGCCGCCGGACCGTCCGGCGGCCGACGCTTCTTCCGTCGTCTTGGGACGGCGGGCCGGCTGAGGCGCGTGCTTCGGTCGCAGCTTTTGGTTGCGTGCGATGTTCCCCTCAGGCCCGGCGAGGCATAGGATTCCCGCACAGCCGGGGAGCGGGACGTGGCCGTACAGCTTCTGGACAGGGTCATGCAGGACCGGCCGCCCTCGGAAGCCGTCGGCGCGCCGGCGACACGGCGGCCTTGAAGCTTACTTTCCCCTTCCCCCGCGCGGGGCTTGCGCGCCGCAGGGGCGCGACGGTGCGCCAACGCCTGCAGCTGATGATGCTTTGCCTGCTGGTTCCGGCCATCGGCGCCATGGCGCTGCTGCTGGACGCCCAGTACCAGACCAGCCGCCGGCAGTTCGAGGACCAGCTGCTGGCCAACGCCCGGCTGCTCGGCGTCAGCGTGGAGCGGGAGATCGAGCAGGGGCGCGTGCTGCTCGGCGGCCTCGCCACATCCCTGCAATCGGGCGATTTCGAAACCTTCGACCGGCTCGCCCGCGCAACGACGCGCGGCCGTCGCGGCTGGATCGTGCTGAAAGACGACCATCAGCGCCAGCTCGTGAACACCCATGCGCCCATCGGCGCGCCGCTCCCCGCGGGGGGCGCGCCGCGCGCCGCCTGGAGCGCCACCCAGGAAGGCCGCACCCGCGTCTCCGGGCTTCGCATGGGAACGGTGGCGAAGCGTCCGGTCATCGCCATCGACCGACCGATCATCCTGCACGGCCGGCTCTACGTCCTGAGCTACGTCCAGCAGCCCGAATCCTTCCAGTCGATCTTCGTGCCCAATCTGCTCCCAGCCACCTGGGTCGGGGCGATCCTCGATCAGGACGGCCGCGTGATCGCGCGCAGCGCCGCGCCCCGCGGCGCCGTCGGCCGTCGGGCGACGCCGGTCTTCCGCCGCGCCGTGCAGCTCAACCGGGAAGGCGCCATCGCGTCCCGCAGCCTGGAGGGCAGGCCGATGCTGACGGGCTATACGCGCTCGCCCAGCACCGGATGGACCTTCGCCATCGCCGTGCCCCGCCGCGAGCTGCAATGGGCCGCCGCCCGCTCGGTCGGGGCGGCCCTGGTCGGCTTCATCTTCCTCCTGGCTGTGGGACTGCTCAGCGCCCGCTCGTTCGCCAAGCCGATCTCGCGAGACATCGCGGACCTGGCCGAGCAGGCCACGCGGCTGGCCGGCGCCGGGCCGGGAGTCGAGCTGGGCGGCCGACTCGCCGAGACCGCGGCCGTCCGCGAAGCCCTGGCCGCCGCCGCGGAAGCCCTGGCCGAGCGCGAAGCCGACCAGCACGAGGCCGCCCGGCGCCAGCAGACCCTGATCAATGAACTGAACCACCGGGTGAAGAACACCCTGGCGACCGTGCAGTCGCTGGCCCGCCAGAGTTTCGCCGCGCCGGAGGAGCGCGCCGCCCTGCGCGCCTTTGAAGACCGGGTGGTCGCGCTCTCGCAGGCCCACAATCTCCTGACCCAGAACGCCTGGACCGGCGCGGACCTCGGCCAGCTCGTCGCCCAGACCCTTGGGCCCTATGCCGGACGGGCGAGCGCGCAGGGCCCTTCGATCTCCCTCGACCCGCAAGCGGCGGTCAGCATCAGTCTGGTCCTGCACGAGCTCGCCACCAACGCGGCCAAGTACGGCGCGTTCAGCGGCGACGGCCTGGTGGAGATCGCCTGGCGGCTGCGCCCCGAGGCTGGGCGCGTGGAGCTCGCCTGGACCGAACGCGGCGGGCCGCCGGTCGCGCCGCCCACGCGCGAAGGCTTCGGCTCGCGCCTGATCCGCCAGAGCATCGAGCGTGAGCTGCAGGGCGCGATGAACGCCGAATACCGCGCCGAGGGGCTGCGCTGGACCTTCGACCTGCCGCTCTCCGACAAGGTGCGGGCGCCCCACGTCCCCGGGAAGACCTGGCGGGCCCAGGCCACGCTCGCGGGCTGAGCGCCCAGCTATGCGTTCAGGTGTTGGCCAGCAGAGCCGCGGCCCCCGCGGCGATTGACGCGACGCCGGCCAGGCGCGCAGCGGTCATGTGCTCCTTCAGGACGAAGACCGCGATCGCCGTCGCGAACAGGATGGACGTCTCGCGCAGGGCCGCCAGCCGCGGGAGGTCCGCCAGCCGATACGCCCAGAGCGCCAAGCCGTAGGTGACGATCGACATGGCCCCGGCCGCCAGCCCTGGCCGCCACTGCTCGCGGGCCGCCGCGATGAAGACGGGGCCGCGCCAGAGCGCGAACAGGAGGCCGACGCCGCCGCCGAGGCTGAGGAAGATCCAGACGATGTAGCTCGCCGCGCTCGGCGCCGCCCGCACGCCCTGGGCGTCGATCACGGTGTAGACGGCGATGCAGACTCCCGTGGCGGCGGACCAGATCAGCGCGCGCCGGCCTACGTGGCGACCGAGGCCCACCGTCATGACGCCGACGCAGACCAGGGCAATGCCGATGATCACCGCCACGCTGATCGGCTCTCCGAACGCCGCCACGGCCACGACCGCCGCCAAGGCCGGGGCGACGCCGCGGGCGATCGGATAGGAGACGCTCATATCCGCCGCCTCGAACGCCTTGATCAGGCAGATGAGGTAGACGAGGTGGACAGCCCAGGAGGCCGCCAGCCAGCCCCAGGCGTCGTGGGGGAGCGGGACGAAAAACGCCGCAGGCAGAATGATGAGCGCTGAGGCCCCGTCGATCAGCGCCCGGCTGGACATCTTGTCCCGCCCGGATTTCAGGATGGCGTTGACCACCGCGTGAGCCGCGCCGGAAACCAGGATCATCAGGGAGGCTTGCAGCGCCGGGGACATTACGGCACAGCCTGTCACGGGGCGGCGCGCAGGGCGAGCGACGGGGCGCCCGGGCGCGGGGCGAATCCCGGTTTGCGCGCCTCAATTTCCCCTGGGCCCTTGTGGCCGAGGCGGGTTCACCCCAGGTTCGCGCATGAGCCTGCGGGGGCAGTCATCGGCTGCCCTTGAGTTTTTTCTGTTGCTTATCTATCCTCTCCCCCCCCGGACGCCTACGCCCGCGGACGGAAATGGACTTCCCAAGGGCGACCCGAGTCATCACCTGCTATGGAAAAAGTGCCGATGACCGCCGAGGGCTATCAAGCCCTCGACGAGGAATTGAAACGTTTGAAGACTATCGAGCGGCCGGCCGTGATCGCCGCTATCGGCGAAGCGCGTCAGCATGGCGATTTGTCGGAAAATGCCGAGTACCACGCTGCGAAAGACCGCCAGGGCTGGATCGAAGGCCAGATCGCGGAAATCGAAGACCGCATGGCGCGCGCCCAGGTGATCGACGTGTCGAAACTTTCGGGCGCGCAGGTCAAGTTCGGCGCGACGGTGTCCCTGATCGACGAGGACACCGAGCAGCCGGCCCGCTACCAGATCGTGGGCGACCACGAGGCCGACGTGAAGGCCGGGAAAATCTCGATCTCCTCGCCCATTGCTCGCGCGATGATCGGCAAGGAAGGCGGCGACGTGGTGGAGGTCCTGACCCCCACAGGCGTCAAGGCCTACGAGATCACCAAGGTCGAGTGGGTCTGAGCCGACCAAAAGCGGTCACAAAACTCCGTCATGCGCTGGCCGTCGCGGCGTCCCATCCGGGCGTTGCGACGGCCTGACCGACGGCGGGGGAGCCCTTGACCGCAAAGCGCGACGCGCCGATCGCCATCTGGGCCGTCTCAGACGGGCGAGCTGGAATCGAGGGCCAGGTCCTGGGCCTGGCCGAGGCGGTCGCACGCCTGCGGCCGGCTGAGGTCAGCGTTAAGCGCATCGCCTGGCGCGGCGGGACCGGCGCCCTGCCCTGGCAGGTCCATCCCCTGCCCCGCCTGAGCCTGTCGCCCCGCTCCGGGATCGCGCCGCCCTGGCCGGACCTGTGGATCGCCGCCGGGCGCGCCACCCTGCCGCTTTCCATCCGCATGCGGCGCTGGTCGCGCGGGCGCAGCTTCATCACTCAGGTGCAGGATCCGCGCATCGATCCCGCCCGCTTCGACCTCGTCATCCCGCCGCGGCACGACGGCCTGACCGGTCCCAATGTCCTGCCGATCACCGGCTCGCCGCATGGGGTGACGCCTGACAAGCTGGCCGAGGCGCGCACGCGTTTCGCCGGCCTGCTCGAGCCCTTGTCCAGGCCGCGAGTCGCCGTTCTGATCGGCGGCGCCTCGAAGGCCTTCGAGCTCTCCTCGGCCGCGGCCGCGGCCCTGGCGCGGGAAATCGGGCAGTCGGTCACGGAGGCCGGGGGTTCGCTGATGATGACCTTCTCGCGCCGAACCCCTATGCCCGCCCGCACGTTGATGACCGCGCGCCTGCGCGACCTGCCGGGGACGATCTGGGATGATGAGGCGGAGAACCCCTATTTTGGCTACCTCGCCTGGGCGGACCACATCCTGGTGACAGAAGATTCGACCAACATGGCCACCCAGGCCGCCGCCACCGGCAAGCCGGTCTATGTCCTGGCCATGGAAGGCGGCAGCGCCAAGTTCCAGCGGCTGCACGCAGAGCTCGAGGCGATGGAGGCGGCGCGGCCGTTCGCAGGCATGCTGGAAGACTGGACCTATACGCCCCTGGCGGAGACCGAGCGGGCGGCCGCCGAGATCATCCGGCGCCTTGATCTGCGCGGGACGGCCGCATGAGCCTGTATCCCCGCATCCTCTTCATCGTCGACGCCGGGCCGCAGGTCGGCGGCGGCCACGTCATGCGCTCCCTCACCCTGGCCCGGGCGCTGGCGGAGCGCGGCGCGCCCTGCGCCTTCCTGAACGCCCCGGGCGTGGCGGCGATGCTGAGCGCCTTCGCCCCGGACATGCCGCGGATCGACGCCGACCTCGGCGACGCCCAGGCGCTTCTGGAGGCGACGGACGAGGCGGCCTTCGACGCGGTGGTCTTCGACCATTACGGCCTGACGGCGGCCGACCACCGCCAGATCGGCCGCGGCCGTCCGGCCCTGACCATCGACGACCTGGCCGACCGGCCGCTGGCGGCCGACATCGTGGTGGATTCTGGGCCGCAGCGGCGGGCGGAGGACTATCAGGGGCTGATCCCGCCGGGCGCGCGGCTGCTGCTGGGCCCGGGCTATGCGCCGGTGCGGCCGGAATTCGCCGCCCTGCGCGGCCAGGCGCTGGCGCGCACGCCCGGACCGGTGAAGCGCGTCCTGGTGGCCATGGGGCTGACGGACGTGGGCGGGGTCACGGGCGAGGTGCTGGACCGCCTGCGCCCGCGCGTCGGGGACGCCGCCATCGACATCGTCCTGGGCGATTCGGCGCCCAGCCGCGGGGGTCTGGAGCGGCTGGCCCGTCGCGACACGCGCCTGCGGCTGCACGTGGACACGCCGCACATGGCCGAGCTCATGGCCGCGGCGGACTTCGCCGTCGGGGCGGCCGGTTCGAGCAGCTGGGAACGCTGCACCCTGGCCCTGCCCTCGCTGCTGGTGATCCTGGCCGATAACCAGCGGCCGGCCGCCACGGCCCTGGGGGCGATGGGCGCAGCGCTCGTCGTGGACCCCAAGACCCTGGACTTCGACGAGACCTTCGACCGGGCCGTGCAGCGCCTGCTGAGCGATCCGTCGACGCGGGCGCGGCTTTCCGCCAAGAGCGCCGAGGTCTGCGACGGCCTGGGCGCCACGCGCACAGCTGATGCATTTTTGGAGCTCATCGCCGCCCGCGACAGCACGCCGCGCGCTCAGGACGACTTTAGTTAAGGAAGTGTTTGCTTCCTAAGGCCAAGCATCGTTCCGATCGCGCAAGATAGCGATCTGTGACGGGGTCTGGGGGCATGACCAAGGTCCGGATAGTGGGCGGCGGCCTGGCAGGTGTGCTGGCTGCGCTCGAGGCGCACAGGCTGGGCGCCCGGGACATTGAACTACACGAACGCATGGGCGAGCTGGGCGGAGCCCTGGCTCCCAAGGTCGTCAACGGCGTGGAGCTGCGCGACCGCTGGGCCGGCTTCGGCGGACGCGACGATCCGGCCCGCCGGCTGCTGGAGTGGCATGGGGCGACCTTCGACGACCTGGAGCTGACCTGCGGCTCCGTCAGTCCCTGTCCGCGGGGCGAACCGGTGGCGGCCAAGGGTTTCGCCGGACCTGTCCTGACCCCCCGTGATCCCGGCTTCGGGCGGCTGGTGGGCGACAGCCTGGCCGACCGCCTGCGGGTCTATCCCGACGACGTCCGCGGCCCGCTGGCCCGCTACTGCCGCTGGCGCCTGGGCGTATGGCTGGACGAGGCGCACGCCAGCGCCGCCCTGCCGCTGGGCATCGACCAGGTGCGCTTCGCCGGCGCGCGGCTCGAGGAGGCTGCGCCCACCATCGCTCTGCCCCGGGAAGGATTCGCCGGCCTCTTCACCCAGGCGCAACGCGCCCTGGAGGGCCTGGGCGTCCGGCTCCATTTCCAATCCCTGGCCTCGCCGCACGAGCTTCTCGAGGCCGACGACGCCGTCACCGTCTGGGCGTCGCCGCCGACGCCGCTGTTCGCCGCCTTCGGCAAGGCGCCACCGCGCCTGATCGGCGAGCCGACCGCCAGCTACGTCCTGGAGGCGCGGGGTGGGCCGACACCGCCCATGCTCCTGCAGAGCTTCACCGCCTGGGGCTCGCTGTTCCGCCTGTCGCTCTATCCGAGCCGGGGCCAGAATCTGCTGCTGGCCGAATGCGTGGGCGAGGTCTCGGATGCCGACCTGCGGCGCGAGATTCACGACCTCGCCGCGGAGTTCGGCGGCGACACGCTGAAACTGGGCGAGACGCTGGGCGTCTTCGTCCAGACCCGCTGGGAGATCCCCTCGGTGGACGGCATGCGCAAGCTGGGCGCGCTGCGCTCGGCGCTCGCCCAGGCCCATGGGCCCGCCTTCGTCCCCGGCGCCTGGGAAGCGGTGGATCCGGTCGAGCGCTTCCGCCGGATCTCCCGAGGCCTTGCGGCCGCCCTGGCCGACGACCTTCCCGTCGCCCAGGTCGCTGCTTGATCCTGGGGATACTCCAGGCGCGGATGTCCTCAACGCGCCTGCCGGGCAAGGTGATGGCGCCGATCCTGGGCGAGCCGATGATCGGCCGGCAGGTGGAGCGGCTGCGCCGGGCCCGGCGCCTCGACGCCCTGGCCGTGGCCACCAGCGAGAACGCCGACGACGACCCGCTCGCCGCCTATTGCGAGAGCCTGGGCCTGCCGGTCTATCGCGGCTCCCTCGCCGACGTGCTCGATCGCTTCCACCACGCCGCCCTGGCCTTTGGTCCGGCGCGCACGATCGTGCGGCTGACCGCCGACTGTCCCCTCGCCGACTGGGACGTCATCGACGCGGTGATCGCCGCGCACGAGGCCGGCGGCTTCGACTACACCAACAACACCGCGCCGGAGCGCACCTTCCCGCACGGCCTGGACACCGAGGCCATGCGCGCCGACGTGCTCGCCATCGCCTGGCGCCAAGCCCTGGATCCCTATGAGCGCGAGCACGTGACCCCGTTCATCTACCGCCGGCCGGCGCGCTTCCGCCTGGGCTCGGTGCGTAGTCCGGACCCTGCGCCGCAACTGCGCTGGACCGTGGACACCCCCGCGGACCTGGACTTCGTGCGCCATGTCTACGAGACGCTCTACCGCGCCGACCCGGCCTTCGGCTCGGCGGCGATCCGCAGCCTTGCGCGCAACTCGTCGATCTAGGTCGCGCGGCCCAGAAACGCACTGAGGGCCTCCCATGCCGCCGGCTCCGTCATGAAGGGCGCATGGCCGACATCCGGGACCGACGCCACGGCGAGGTCCGGCTTGCGCCGGCGCATCTCCTCCACCGTCGAGACCATGAGGATGTCGCTGAGCACGCCGCGTATGATGAGGGTCGGGACCGCCGCCAGCGCGTCGAATAGCGGCCAGAGGTCGGCCGCTGGGGCATCCTCCGCGGGGGGCGCGATCGAGGCGGCGATCTGCGGGTCGTAGTCGAGAACGATCCGCCCATCCTCCACCTCGCGATAGAGCTTGTGGGCGAAGTTCAGCCAGAAGGCGGCGCCCGTCTCGCGCGGGAAGGCGGCGCCATTGACGGCACGGCAGGCGTCGGACGCCTCGCGCCAGGCAGCGAACGCGCCCGCGGCGCCCACATAGCCGCGGATGCGTTCGAGACCGACCGGGTTCAACTCGGGTCCGACATCGTTCAGGACCGCGCCGGCGAGCCGCGCCGGCGCCATCGCCGCCGCCACCAGGGTCATCAGCCCGCCCATGGACGTGCCCACGAACACAGCACGCGGGACCTCCAGGTCATCGAGCAGCGCCAGCATGTCGGCGGCGTAGACCCCCGGGGCATAGCGCTCAACCGCCGGGTCCCAGTCCGAACGTCCACGGCCCCGCTGGGAGGCGACGATCACCCGGCGGCCAAGCCCCGCGATCATGGGCGCGAGTTCCTCGAAGTCGCGGACGTTGCGGGTGAGCCCATGCAGGCACAGCACCGGCGCGCCGCGCGCCGGGCCCGCGGGCTCGTAGACCCGATAGTGCAGGCTCAGCCCGTCGGCGGTCCGGAACGAGCGGTCCTCGAATTCAGCGGTCATGGCTGTCTCCTCCCATGGCGTCTCGGGCCGGCCAATAAGCGCCGCGCAATTCTCACTTCAGGAGCTTGCCGTTGGCGTTGCGGGAGGCAAGCCGTCCCGGACCGCTTTGCCCCCCTCAGGCCGCCGCCTTGAAGCCGTGGACGACCTGGGCGAGGCGGCCGAGGTCGACGGGCTTGTGGATCAGGGGTGTGTCGCTGAAGCGCAGGTCCGACAGGGAGCCGTAGCCGGTGGCGAAGGCGAACGGCACCTGGCGCTCGGCCAGGGCCTCGGCGAAGGGAAAGACCATCTCGCCGCCTAGATTGACGTCGAGCACCGCCCCATCTGGCAGGTCGACCTGCCCGCGCAGCCATTCGAGCGCCTGACCGACCGCGCCGAAGGAGGCCACCACCTCGCAGCCGAGATCATTGAGAAGATCTTCCAGCATCATGGCGGCGAGCACTTCGTCCTCCACGATGATCAGGCGCATCCCTTTCACCCCAGAGCGATCCTTGGCGAGAGCGGCGCCTCCAGGGTGAAGCACACCCCCTCGTCCTCGAAGGCGAGGCTGCTCACGCCGCCCAGCTCACGCCGCGCGCCGGTCTCCAGCAGACGCCGCCCGAAGCCGCTGCGAGGCTCGATCGCCGCGGGCGGCCCGCCGGTTTCGCGCCAGGTCAGGACCAGACGCCGCTCGGCCGCCGCCATGTCCACGGACCAATGCACCGCGATGCGGCCGCTCTCCACCGAGAGCGCCCCGTGCTTGGCGGCGTTCACCATTAGCTCGTGGAAGGCCATGTGGAAGGTCATCGAGGTCTCGGGCGCAAGCGCGATGGCCGGGCCGTCGGCGATGATCCGCACCCCGTCGACGCCGCCGAACGGCTCGAGCGCGGCGGCCAGCACCGCGGACAGCGAGGCCCGGCCCCACTCCTGCCGGGTGAGCAGTTCATGCGCACGGGCCATGGCGGCCAGGCGCCCCGAGAAGGCGTCCACGAAATCCGCGGGCGAAGCGGCCCGGCGAAGGGTCTGGTCGGCGATGGACTGCGCCGCCGCCAGGAGGTTCTTGCAGCGATGGTCCAGCTCCCGCAGCAGGAACTTGCGCCACTCCAGCGTCTCGGCGAGGGAGGCGTACATGGTGGCGTTCTCGAGCGCCGTCGCGGTCGCCCGCGCCATCACCTGCAGCTTCAGCACCTCGTCGTCGGTGGGGTCGCGCGCCTTGGACCAATAGGCGCCGATGGCGGCGATCGGATCCTGCGGGCGGACCGGCGTCATCACCAGGCTCTTCACGAAGGTCGGCCGGTAGGCGTCGTGGGGAATGCGGCTGTCCTGATAGATGTCCGGGATCACGACGGTCTGCTTGTTGAGCATCGCCCAGCCGGAGATGCAGGCCGTGAGCGGGAAACGCCGGCCCTTCCACAGCGGCCCAATGGCGTCCTCGTCGAGATACCAGCAGTTCTCGCCGTCACGCAGGACGAAGGCCACGCCGTCGGCGCCGGTGATGCGGCGCGCGGCCGAACGGATCACGACGGCGACCTGATCGACCGTGCGCGCGAGCGACAGGTCCTCGATCGTCTCCATCAGCGTGAAGAGCGGGTCAGAACTCCCCGCCCCCTCGATCCTCGCCGCAGCCTGAACCATGCGGACTCCGTACGCGCCCTGGCTCAGGTTGAACGCGTTCGACCAAGGCGCCAATGGCGATTCTCAACCGAAAGATGTCAAAGGTCTACAACTCTTCAGGGTGGATTGGGCGCGGTCAATCGGCAGAGGCGGCCGCGACCGCGCCGGCCGGGATCGGCTCCCGGTCCAGCGCCGCCCGCAGCGACGGGGCGTCCAGATCGCCTTCCCATCGGGCGATGACCAGCGCCCCCACGCCATTGCCCACCAGGTTGGTGAGCGCTCGGCATTCGCTCATGAACCGGTCGACGCCCACGAGCAGGGCCAGGGCCGCGATCGGGATGTCCGGCACGACCGCAAGGGTGGCCGCCAGGGTGATGAACCCGGCCCCCGTGACGCCGCTCGCCCCCTTGGAGGTCAGCATCGCCACGCCCAGGAGGGTCGCCATCTGCACGAGGCTGAGCGGAGTATCCGTCGCCTGGGCCAGGAACAGGGTGGCGAGCGTCATATAGATGTTGGTGCCGTCGAGGTTGAACGAGTAGCCGGTGGGCACGACGAGCCCCACCGTGGCGGGCCGCGCGCCCAGGTCGCGCAGCTTCTGCATGAGCTGCGGCAGCACCGACTCGGAGGACGAGGTGCCAAGGACGATCAACAGCTCTTCGCGGATGTAGGCGATGAACCGGAAGATCGAGAAGCCGGCCAGGGCCGCCACGGCGCCCAGGACCAGCACCACGAACAGGATCGAGGTCAGGTAGAAGGTGGCGACCAGGGCGCCGAGACTGACCAGCGCGCCGGCCCCGTACTTGCCGATGGTGAAGGCCATGGCCCCGAACGCCCCCAGAGGCGCGAACCGGACAATGACGCCGATCACCCCGAAGAACACGTGCGCGACGTCGTCCAGGAAGCCGGCCGTCCGCTCGCCGAGGGCGCCCAGGCGGGTGCAGGCGACGCCGGCGATCACCGCCAGCAGCAGCACCTGCAGCAGCTGGCCCTGGGCGAAGGCCCCGAAGAAGGTGTCCGGAATCAACCCCAGCAGGAAGTCGACCAGGCCCTCGCCGTGGTGGGCCTTCTCGACATAGCCCGCCGTCACGCTGGGATCGAGGGTCGCGGGATCCACATGGAAGCCGCGCCCGGGGCCGACCACCTCGCCGACCACGAGCCCGACCACCAGGGCGAGACTGGAGACCACCTCGAAATAGATCAGGGTGCGCAGGCCGAGGCGGCCGAAGGCCTTGATGTCCCCCATGCGCGCCACGCCGGCGGCGATTGTGCAGAAGATAATCGGCGCGATCGCCATCTTGATCAGCTTGACGAAAGCGTCGCCCAGCGGCTTCAGCTTCACGCCGACCTCGGGCCAGAACAGTCCAACGGCCAGGCCCAGGGCGATCCCGATCAGGACCTGCACATAGAGAAGCCGGAAATGTCGCGTCATGCCCCAGCGCCCCCTTGATACCCGGGGGCGAGCATAGTCCAGCTCATGGCTGAATCGAAGGACCGGGCGCGCTCACCAGCCCAGGCCCATAGCGCGGCTGACGGCCGAGGGGCGCGCCTGATGCAGGACGGTTTCGAGGGCTGCCAGCTCGGCCTCGGCCCGCGCGCGCGCCATCGGCGACTCTACGGCAGCGGCCGCCGGGTCCTCCAGCGCCTGGGCCAGGCCCTCGGCGGCGGCCCGCAGGCCCATGATCCGGTTCAGCAGGGGCAAGTCGGCTTCGGCATATTCGCAAAGATTGAACAGCGCGGCGTCCACCTGGCGCCGCAGCAGATCAGCGGCGGGCGGCGCCTGCGCATCGAACTGCGCGCGCAGGATCGCCACCTGTTCGGCGAGCACCGGCGGCAGCGACGGATCCTCCTGGGTCATGCGCCGGGGTCCCTTCCTGCGACCTTTTAGCCGCATCTGTCCCATTGGCGGGCGCCGGCCCCGGGCGCAAGCCGAGGAACAGGTGAAATCTGCACGGTCTGTGGCGAGACGGTCGAATTGCGTCAGGATGGAAACTAAAATGCTGTTCACATGACGTGCCGCCTCGGGTAGCGGGTACGCATGGCGAGCTCCGCCGTATTTCTCCCCGAATGTCATTTGAGGCCTATAATGAAATTTAATCTCACCGCCCTTGCCGCGGCGGCGCTCCTCGGCGCGTTTGCGTCCAGTGCAATGGCCGCACCGGCCGTCACCGCCAAGCTGCAATCCCCCATCGAAGGCCGCAAGAAGCCGGTCGCCGGCGACGCCGTTTTCGTCTGTGAAACCGACACCTGCACGGCCGCGAACCCGAGCGGTTCGACCAGCAGCGTCTCCGGCTGCCGTCAACTCGTCCGCATGGTCGGTACGGTTGCGAGCTTCGGCACGGAAGCCAAGCCGTTCGACGCCGACAAGCTGACGCGCTGCAACACCGCCGCCAAGAAGTAAGAGCCTACTTCGCCGCCGCCCTACGGCGGCGAACGACAGAGACACCCCGGCCTCGCTCGAGTCCGGGGGGTTTTCTGCATGCGCGCTCGTCAAACGCCCCAGGCGCGCAGGCGTTCGGACAGCCAATCCACGCTGCGGCGGATCGCCGAGGGGTAGCCCTCCGCCTCGATGCTGGGCCCCAGGACCTCAAGGTCGAAATAGCCCTGGTAGCCGGCGTCGAGCACGCGCCCGAGCATCCACTCCAGCGGCATTGAGCCGTCGCCGGGGACGCGGCGATTGTACTTCGCCTCCTCGCCGACCATGAAGTCGCTGACCTGCACCACGGTGAACCGATCCACGTTCTCCCGGAACAGGCGCTCCAGGTTGCGCTCGTACCAGCAGTTCTGCAGCTCCAGGCAGATCCCGATATCGGCGTCGCGCGACAGGTCGACGGCGTCGGCGAGCGTATGGATGAAGCCGTGATGGCGGGTGACGATGCTGGTGTGCTCGATCGCCAGCCGCACCCCCTTGTCGTGGGCGTAGGCGTTGGCGGGCTGCAGGCATTCGACGAGCCGGGCATAGGCGTCGTCCGTGGTCATCCGCGGCGGCGTGGGGCCGGTGACGGTGTAGAAGGTCGGACAGTCCAGAGCGCTGGCCACGTCGATCGCGGTCTTCAGGTTCGCCAGCGTCTGCTCCCCGCTGTCGATGAGGGAGCCGCCGCCGGTGGAAAGCGAAATGCAGCGGAACCCCGCCTCGCGGATCGCATCGATCCCGGCCTGCGGGCTCTCGGTGAACTTGAAGAAGGGGACGCTGATGACCTCGATCCCCGTCGCCTTGAAGAATTCGATGTCCTGCGCAAGCGTCCAATTGAAAGACGAGATCGGATTTATGGACATGCGGGGATGAATATTCATTTTTTCCATGCGCAATTCCGCTCTTCAATAAGTATCGTCCAGACAAGCCCCGCCATCGCCCCGATAAGGGCCTGGGAACTCCTGGGGCCGTCGCTCAAATCGCCTGGCGCGTGTCGATCCCGTCAGCCGGTTGCGGCGCGGCGCGCGGGCTCTGGATGCAGCTGCGCCCACGTGGCGCCGACCTGGGCGGGTTCGTAGGCGATCACCGGGTCCGTATCGCCGAATATGTTCAGCGTATGCATGAAGCGGTGCATGCCGATCATCGAGCCGCAGGTCATGCCCAGCTCGACGACCTCGCCGGCGGTGAAATGCTCGGCCAGGCGGCGGTAGGTCTCGTCGCCGATGCGGTGATGGTCGTTCGCCAGCAGGTCCAGATATTCGAGCGCGAGCCGCTCGCGATCGCTCAGGCCCGAGCCGAGGGACGGGCTAGCCATGCAGGCCACCAGCTCCTCGGTGGCGCCCTCGACCTTGCGCGAGGCCATGCAGGGCTCGCACCCGCCGAGCTGCGCGCTGCGGATGCGCAGGAGCTCAAGCAGCTTTCCGCCCAGGAGGTGACGCGGGAAATTTGGATGCCGATCGCCGTCGACCGGCGCGTCGTCGTGCTCGGCATAGGCCATGATCCGCAAGGGCAGGATATCGGTATAGGCGCCGGACTCGACGCCGGCCTCGATCCTCTCGCGCTGGGCGGGCTTCAGATCCTCCCACGGGATCGGCGCAATTCGGGGCATGGGCTCACATTCCTCCTTTTCTGGAAGCAGGCGCCTTGGCCGCGCCCCTGTCAATCGGCGGACGGGACGTCGCTATCCTAGCTGACAGCCCCGTCAACACCGGGGCATAGTCTTGGGAGTCACAACGAACGCGCCTCGCAGCCCAGGGGGAAACATGCACGCCGATCCACGACCGCTGGTCGAAACCGACCCCCGCGCCGGCGCCATGCTCGTGCGGACCGAAGAGCTCCCCTGGATCGAGATGCCCATCGGGGCCATGAAGCTCATGCGCCGCAGCGCCGAGACGGGCTGGGTGCACAGTGTCCTGCGGGGCTCCGCAGGCCAGGTGAACGCGCCCCACACCCACCAGGGGCCGGCGATGTTCTATGTCATCGAGGGCGGCTTCGACTTCCGCGGCGGCTCCGCGGTCGTGGGCGACTGGATCTGGGAGGCGATGGGCGCGGTCCACGAAGCGACGTCGCACACGGCCCACACGGTCTATCTCGGCACCCTGTTCGGCCCGGTGGGCATGCATGACGAAGGCGGCAAGCCGCCCGGCTATGGAGACCCGCTCAGCGCCGCGATCGTCCGGACCGGCGAACTGCCCTGGCTGGACGACGGCCGGGGCGGCCAGCTTCGGGTGCTGCGCGTCAGCCCCGAGACCGGCTGGATGCATCTGATGCTGCGCGCTAAGGCGGGCGAGGTCCGAGCCCCCCACACCTTTCTGGGGCCCTGCGAGATGTTCGTCCTGGAGGGCCAGATGGACTATGCCGGCGGCTCGGCGGGCCCCGGCGACTGGATCTGGGAGCCGCCGGGCTCCCGGCAGGAGGCGATGAGTTTTCCGACCGACGCGCTGGTGCTGGTCAATCTCTACGGGCCGGCGCTGTTCGGGTCGTCGGACCTGATGGACTGGCGCTCGGTCCAACGGCTGGCGAACCAGGCCTGACCGCCCCGGCGTCCGCCGACCCGAGGCCGTTTACCGGACTATCGCCAGACCCCATTGTCCGGAAAAGCCGGAGGACGCCATGCAGCTCGCCAAGCCCTGCCTCGACGTGGGGCTCGCCACCAACGACCTGGCGCCCATGCTCGCCTTCTGGCAGGGCGTGGCGGGCGTCCAGTTCGATCATGTCCTGCCGATCGGGCCCGGCCGGAACCAGCACCGGCACGACCTCTTCGGCAGCGTGCTGAAGATCAACCATCACGAGGCGCCCCTGGCGAACACCCCGCCCAGCGGTTACCGCGAGTTGCTGATCGCATCGGAAGGTCTGACCGCGCCGCGGGCCATGGTCGACCCCGACGGCAATCGCGTGAGCCTGGTTCCTCCAGGCCATGAGGGCGTGACCCAGGTCGGGGTGCGCATCGGCGTGCGGGATCTGGCGGCGCATCGCCGGTTCTACGCCGAAGCGCTGCGCCTGCCGGAGGAGCGGCCGGGCGCCTTCCGCGTCGGCGACAGCCTCGTGCTGCTGGAAGAGGATCCCGCCGCCCCGGCCGACGCCCAGATGGACGGCGCGGGCTGGCGCTACCTCACCTTCCAGGTCTTCAAGGTCGACGAGGAGCACGCCGCGATCCTCGCAGCCGGCGGACGCGAGGCCCGGGCCCCGTTCGCATTCGGGACCACGGCGAAGGTTTCGCTGGTGCGCGACCCGGACGGCAACTGGATCGAGCTCTCGCAACGGGGCTCAATCGTCGGGAACATCGACTAGAGCCGGGCCAGCGGTCAGCCGCCTAGCGCGACATCCACGGCTTGGACTTGGACGAGGACAGCGCCGCCGCCTGCTCGCGCTGGAACCGTCCGCCCCGGGGCGGTTTGGGCCGGGCCTCCTGGGCGGCCTTCTTCAGTCGCAAAGCCCGTTGCATCGGCGTCTCTGTGGGGGGCGGCTCGTCCGGGTCGGACATGCTCAGGGCTTCGGCTTGAGGTCGGGGCGCGCGGCGAGGAACGCGGCGCGCTCGGCGGCGGTCAGCACCTTGGCGGGCTTGCGGCGCGAGACCTTTGGCGTCGGCGGCGCATAGGTTCCGGTCCGGGACGTGGGCTTCAGGTCGGACAGCCTCTTGGGCGGCGGCTTCATCGTTGGCCTCGGATCGAGCGCCTGTGCGCGCGGGTGGTCCGTCTATCGCACATCGAGGGGAGTCGCGGGGGAAGAGTTGGCGCTCGCGTGGTCGCTGGCGGCGCCTGGATCAGTCTCGTATGGGCGGCGCTGGCGGCCGCAGCCTCTCGGTCGGCGCGGTGAACAGGAAAAGCTGCTTTCGCTTGCCGTCCAGCACGCGGACTGTCGTGGCCTTGTAGGGCTCCGCCATTCGAGCTGCGTGCTGCTTCGCCGCCTCGAGACCCAGGTCCCATCGCCGGGAATGAACCAGCTTGTCGTCCCTGTAGAACTCTACGAGGTGCATCATCCACCGACGATATGCCTCTCGGCCGCCGGGCGCCACGTTTGTCGCTCGGCGCGTCCATTTGTCAGCGCCGCTGCGCCGCTGGCCGGGCGGCTCCCCACAAGCGACCCGTTGCCGGACGCGGGCGAGACCGGCTAAGGAGGAAAGGGTCGGGGCCGGTTTGTTCAAGGCCGCTCCCGAACTGCAAAAGGCCCGGAACCGGCGTCCGCATTCCTAAGCCTTTTCAACACGGCCCGGTAGCTCAGCAGGATAGAGCAGCGCTTTCCTAAAGCGGTGGGGTAGGCCTTTCAGCCGGTTTCAACCGTTTTCAGCCGGATACGCAATCCCTTGTAGATCAACAGGCTTCCTGTTTCGTTCCGTTTCATCCATCTTCGCCTAGTAACGGCTTTGCGTGCCCCGCCCGTGCCCCAAATGGGCTGGGGCACGCCCTTCGACCGCGGCGGGATGCGATGGCGATTCTGAAGCTCACTGATAAGGCGGTTTTGGCGGCCAAAGCCGAGGCTGGTCAGCGCGTCGAACTTTGGGACGAACAGACGCCGGGCCTCTGCTTGCGGGTGTCGGGGAAGAAGGGCCGCACGCCCGACAGCCCCCCACTCGTCAAGAAGGTCTGGATCTGGCGCTATCGCGCTGCGGACGGACGGCAGCCCCGCCTGTCGTTGGGGGACTATTCAACCCGCCATGGCCTGAAGTGGGCCCGCGAGCAGGTTGAGGATCTGCGCGTCCAGGTTCGCAAGCCTGATGCTGATCCCGCCGCCGAACGACGGGCGGCGAAGGCGGCGGCAAAAGCGCAGACGTTGCGCACCTTCGACGAACTCGCCGATGCGTACATCCAGGCGTGCGAGAACGGCCACTGGAAGCCCCGCAATAAGAAGAAGCGCGAGCGCACCCTGGAGGATGAGCGTGGCGTCCTGAAGCGCCATATCCGCCCGGTGTTGGGAAAGGACCGCATCGACGACATCGGCCGTCGCGAGGTTCGCGCCATCCTTCGGGGGATGGTGGACCAAGGCATTGGCGCCCAGACCAACAAGGCGCACCAGGTCATTCGGCAGATCTTCGGTTACGCGATCAGCGAGGAGCGGGTCACCGTGAATCCAGCGGTGGGCTTCCTACCCCTTGCCACGCAGAAGCCTCGTGTGCGGGTTCTGACCGACGATGAGCTGAAGGCCTTCTGGAAGGCCCTGAAGGACCCATTGGGCCTTCGCCTCCCGCCAGCCAAGGGTGAGAAGGAAGGCGACCTCGTCGGCGTCGGCCGCCCGATGTGCATCGTCCTGCAGCTCGCCACGCTGCTCCTGCAACGCCGCGGCGAGATCACCGGCATGATGACCGATGAGCTGAACTTGGATCAGGCGACCTGGCTCATTCCCGGGGAGCGTATGAAGGGCGGCGTCCCGCACCTCGTACCCCTCCCCGCCGAAGCCGTGACGCTGATCAAGGAAGCGCTGGAGCTGGCCGATCAGCTTGAGGAGAGCCGCCGAAAGGATGGTGAGAAGCCGGCGGCCCGCAACTCGAAGCCGGTGTTCCCGTCGCCACGCGATCTCACCAAGAGCGTGCTCGCCAACTCCGTCACGCACGCCATGAAGGACGTCACGACTGCGCTCGGGATCGAAGGCATCTCGCCCCACGACCTTCGCCGGACCGGAAGCACAGCCCTGACGTCCGAACGGATCGGCGTCTCGCCGTTCATTCGGTCAAAGGTGCTTGGCCATACCACCGACGCCGGCGGCGGCGCGGCCGTGTCGTCGGCGCATTACGACGCAAATACATACATCGCCGAAAAACGCCGGGCGCTTGAGAGTTGGGAGGCGCTCCTCCTCGAGGTTGTCGGTACGCGCGAACGACCGTCGAACGTCAAAAAAATGAAAACTGCAGGTCGGCCTTAAGCGAATCCATTTTACGGTTCGTTGAGGGTGCGAAAGCGAGTTACGGCGCGCGCCGATGCAATGCATAGCAGTGCCGTTTTGTGTCGATCCGAATGGCGATACATTTGAGGCCATGAATTTGCGGCGTAAACGAACGAGACCTCAAGCTGTTGGTCGTCCGACCACATACTCGGCGGAGTGGGTGGAGGAAATATGTAGCCGAGTGGCCGCAGGCTCGAACCTAAACCGCATCTCCAGTGAAGTGGGCATGCCATCCCACGCCACGATCCACAGATGGCTGAATGAGCACCAAGAGTTTCGAGACAAGTATCTGGCCGCTAGGGAGGCTCGCGCCGACGCCCGCTCCGAGCGGATGGATTCGCTGGTGGAGCGGATGCTGGAGGGTGAACTCGACCCAAAGGTGGTCTCCGTCGCGCTATCTAATGACCGCTGGCAGGCTGGGCGCGAGGCGCCAAAGCGCTATGGAGATCGCCTGGGGCTTGACGGAGAGGTCAACCTGCCGAAAGTCAGTCTTGTCGTGATCCGCACCAGACCAGGGCGCCCTATTCCCGATTGATGTGGCCTCCGACCGCGCTCGACAGGCACGTGAACTCGTGGAGGCGAACGAGCAATATAGAGGCCGCGAGAAAATACACGGCCCGCCGAAGACTGAGGGCCGCTCCGCGCGCGCCTAAGGCACTTCAATTACGATGGCGGCAGCTTCAACCGTCATGGCGATGCGGGTGACCCCGCAAGGGGCGTGGAAGATCTGCATCACGCTTTTTCGTGCGGCCGCTCTGAACAACTGCCGCGCGTCACGAGCGATCAGATCAGTGCGGTCGCAGACGCGCCAACAGCGGACGTTAGATCCTGGCCGGAATATGGACGTTTGACGGCCGGCGGTAGGGACGGCTCACCGCGCCTCACGTCTTCCGCCGCCCCTTAAGCGGCAGGAGACATGGCGTGGCTTGATGGAGTATTTTCCAGCATGGCTGTCGACCCATCCCCCGTCGCTGGGTCGACCGAGACCCACGTCCCGCGAACGCTGACCTACGTCGACGTTCGGGGCGAAGCGCGCGTGATATCGGAAGAGGAACTCCCCCGCCTCGGTAACACCCTCGTCGTCCTGGGCGAACCCGGCATGGGCAAGACCCACCTTCTGAAGAAACTGGCCACGACTTCGGGTTTCGAGTTCATCACGGCGAAGGCTCTTTTGCGGCGCAGCCCAGCTGCCGTCGGCGCGGTCGCGGGCGACGTCCTGGTGATCGATGCGCTGGACGAGGTGGCGTCCGCGCGATCGGACGATCCGATCCAGATGGTCCTGCGCCAGTTGGCGGCGCTGGGCTCTCCGCCCTTCATCCTGTCCTGCCGGTCGGCGGACTGGCGTAGCGCAATCGCGAAGCACGACATCGGCGAGGACTATGGCCGGGCGCCTCTCGAACTTCGCCTGAACCCATTCACGGAGCACGACGCGCTCACCTGGCTTTCCGGGCAGGTCGATGAGGGCCGCGCACGCCAGACGATCGACGGACTCAGTCAACGAGGCCTGGAAGCCCTGTTCGGAAATCCTCTGATGCTGAAGCTGATCGCCCAGCTTACAGCGCAAGACGGCGCATTACCGGAAACCCGCACGGAACTCTTCGAGGGCGCTTGTGATCGCCTTTGGGCCGAACCGAACCCGCGTTACCAAGCCACCGCCCTCAACAGCCTAAGCCGTGCGGCGGCGCTTGATGCGGCGGGCGCGGCTTTCGCCGCCCTGCTGTTGACCGGGTCTGAAGCCATCAGCCGCGAAGTGGCCGGGCACGTGCAGGCCGGCGACCTTCGCGCCGTGGACGTCGCAGCCCTTCCGGGAGCCGAACCGATCGACATCATTGTCGGAAGCCTTCTTTTCCAGCGGCCGGGCGAACGCGATCGCTTCACACCGCTGCACCGGACCATCGCGGAGTTTCTCGGGGCGCGGTGGCTGGCGGCGCAGGCCACGTCGACGACGGCCGCCCGCATCATGGCGTTGCTGACCTACAACGGCGGCGTGCCAGCCTCCCTCCGGGGCCTACATGCTTGGTTGGCGCACTTCAGCCCTCTGTTGGCGCCGGAGGTCATTCGCAACGACTGCTACGGCGTCCTGCGCTATGGCGACGCCGACGGACTGAGCGTTGCGGAAGGCGACGCGATGTTGGACGCGCTGCAGGCGCTCTCTGTTCGCAATCCCTATTTCCGGTCTGAAGACTGGTCGCGGCACAGGGCCCGGGGCCTGATGCACCCGGAGCTCGCGGACAGGGTGCGCGCGCTCGTCCTGGCGCCGGACAGCGCACCGCAACTGCGCTCACTGCTGCTCGATGCGCTGAAGGGCTCGCCTGCGGCGGGCCTGCTGCGCCACGACCTGATCGACTTGATGATGGCTGACGGCCCAGACGCTTTTCACCACGGCGAGCGGATCGGCGCGGCAGAGGCATTGATCGGCCTGAAAGACCCCACGCTGGACTGGCTGTCGACCGTCGAGATCCTGAGTCACCGCGTCTCGGCCGATGCACGGCATCTCGCAATCGACATCCTGATCACCCATGGCGTGGAAAGCTTCCCGGTCGAGGTGATTGTGGACGCTGCCCTGGCCTACCTGGGTCGGCTACCCGGCCTGGACGCTTCGGCCGACGACGCGGGGTCGATCGGGCCGCTCTACTATCTGTCCCGCCGAATCCCGGACGTGATGCTCGCGGGGGTTCTCGACCGGTTTCTGGAACGAAATCCGCCAGAGAAGTCTGGCGATTGGAAGTCCGACTACGCGGCCAACGAATTCGTCACGAGCCTGATCTCGCGGCAGCTCGCGTACCAAACGCCACAGCCCGCGCGCCTGCTGGGATGGCTGCGCATCCTGTCCACGCACCGCACCCATATGGGCGAAGAGCGCCGCGACATTAGCGAATTCATACGCAACCACCCAGAGCTGCGTCGCGCGATCCAAGAACAAGTGCTGCTCATCGAGCCCGGCGACGAGACCCCGTGGGCGCGGGCCTGGGATCTCCAGCAAGCCGAGGCCAGCCTGATGCCCGACTTGGACGATGTCGTCGCACTCCTTGGATCGGTGCGTCTGTTGCCGCTGTCGGATCCCGAGGTGCGGGAGAAATGGAAGGACATCGTTCGATTGGGCGCGCGGCGCGAGGGCCTGCCGGAGGCTGTGTCGGATGCTGCAAGCAAACAGGCCGCGGGCGATGCCGAGCTGACTGTGTTTCTCGCCGATCTACGCAATCCCAAGGCACCGCAATGGGAGCTCGATCAGCGAAAGCGTGTGGCTGCGGGGGCGCGACGGCGAGAGAAAGCATGGGCGAAGCACCGCGAGGATTTCAGCGCCAAAGACTCGGCGATCCGCGCAGGTGAACTCGGCTGGATTCTCCCCTTGGCGCAGGCCTACCGCGGCGAGTTCAATGACATGGACGGATCGGCGACGCCGGAGAACAGGATCCGCGATTGGTTGGGCGCGGACATTCTTGAGGCGGCACGGGTCGGGTTCGAAGCCGTCCTGCACCGCACCGACCTGCCGAGCAGCACGCAAATTGCGCAGAGCTACGGCCAATCCAAGCGCTGGAATTTCATCACACCGATCCTGGTCGGCCTGCTACAACGCATCGCGTCCGGTCAGGGGCTCGATGGCGTTCCCGAGGACGTTATCCTGTCCGGGCGGTTGGGCTGCGAATGGGAGCTGAACGGCGACGCCGACGAAGGCAAAGCTCTCAGGGACACGCTAGACGCCTGGCTGGTGAGCAATGGAGACGTCTTTGCGACCTATGCCCGACTGCTGATCGAGCCGCAGCTGACAAAGACGGGCGACAACGCCCATGTCAGCGGCCTCTATCAGTTGACCCGGCAGGCGGAGGTTGCGCCGATCGTAACCGCGCTGGCGCAGGATTGGTTGGTACGATTTCCCGAAATGCCGGCGACGGCGGAGATCGAGCTCATAGATCATCTGGCCCGTTTCCATGCCTGGTCTGTGCTGCGCGCTGCGGCAACAGCTCGCAGGGCCGCTGGCTACCGCAATGACGAGCATCGCAGGACCTGGCTCGCGGCGGAATTCCTCGCGGATTTCGATCGGTTCCAAGCAGATCTTGCGGAAGGTGAGACGATTGATCGAGAGCTGATGTGGCACATCCGCCGCCATGGGGGGGTCAGGCGATCAGACCCTGGCGACGCAGGCGGCGCCCTGGCGCGCCTCGTCTGGCTCATCCGGACATTCCGACCGCTGCACAAGGCGATTGGACGCCCAACGGGGACGACTTCCGGCAATCAAAATGAGTGGGACGCCACCGAGTTTCTGCAAGGTGCGATCGGCGAGCTCGCGTCGGACACTTCCGACGCGGCGATCACCGCCCTGACCGAGCTTCGGGACGAAGCCAGCGACGGCTACACGGACGCGATTCGCAAGGCTTCGTCCGACCAGATCCAGGCCCGGCGAGAAGGCGACTTCAAACCGCTTCGGCTGGACGATCTGGCCGCCGTACTTCGGCAAGCGCCACCTGCTACGATCCAAGATTTGCGGGCGATCGCGCTGGATGCGCTGGCGAGCGTGCAGCGACAAGTTCGCGGCGACGACGTGGACAGCGCCAAGCTGTTCTACGACGGTGGAGCGCCGCTGACCGAGAACCGCTGCCGCAACGTGCTCACCACCCTCCTGCGCGGAACACTTCCCTTCGGAATCGACTGCGTGCCTGAGCGGGCCATGCCGAACGGCAAGCGGGTGGACCTCGTGTTGGCCATCGACGCCTTGCAGCTTCCCCTGGAAGCCAAGGGGCAATGGAACCCGCATCTCTGGACGGGCGCAGCAGACCAGCTGGACGGCCTCTATACCAAGGAGTGGCGGGCCTCCGGCGCGGGCATCTATCTTGTGTTCTGGTTCGGACCGGGGGGGCCGGAAGGCCGTATTCTGAAAGCACCTCCGAAGGGGCAGGCGCTGCCTCGGACGCCGGAAGAGCTGGCCGCTGCTCTGTCCGCTCGCTTGCCCGAACACCGGCGCGCAGACCTATCGATCGTCGTCTTTGATGTGAGCCTGTGAGATGCCCGCAAGCGGCCAGGCGGCGCGAGCGCCCGGTCCTCAGCGGCTTCAGCGGCGCGTTCTGGGGTTGATCGAAGGCGAGCTCGAAACTACTCGCTGCGTCGGACTGTTCGGTGCCCGGCAGGTGGGCAAGTCAACGATCGCCAACCAGATTGCCGAGGCTCGTGGCGAAGGCGCAATCCAACTGAGCATGAGGCGAGCGCGTGATCGTGGCGCGCTGGCCAACGACGAGGAGTTCTTTGCCCAGAATGCGGACAAGCTGATTGTAATCGACGAGGCCCACCTCCATCCGGACGCCCTCGATGTCGTGCACCAAAGACTCGAGCACGAGCTTCACGGGCGGTCGGGGCGCACCCAATTCCTTTTGTTGGGTTCATCGGCCTCGGATCTCCAGAGGGTTGCGGCGGAACGGCTGGGCGCGCGCCTGACGCCCGTCGAAATCGACACCCTCCACCTGCTTGAGTTGCCGATGCCGCGCCGTAGGCCGCCAGTCCGCGGAGTATCTTCCATCGGAGTCGCACCAGCTGAGGAGTTAATCTCAGCCACGGAGGAGACCGACGCGGTCATGGACAGTCTCTGGCTCAAAGGCGGCTTCCCCATGAGCGTGCTGTCCGCGGATGACGCCGTCAGTTTCGCCTGGCGCCGATCCTACGTTGCCGCCTGTATTCGCCGGACCCCGGGCGAAGCGCTGGCTGGTTTGGAAGTAGGCGCTGTGAGAAGGACGCTCGATAAGATCGCTGCGGCTCAGGGGAGCATCTTGCCGGTCGACAACTCGACCATCGAATTTCGTACCTGCGTCCGCTACCTGGACCGGCTTGGACTTGTGCGCGTGCTGCCGCCCTGGTCCGCAAACCGCAACAATCAGCTGAATCGGCGTCCGAAGGTCTTCATCCGCGATTCCGGATTGCTCCATGTGCTTCGGCAGTGCCCCACCCTTGAAGCTGTGGAAGGCACGCCGCTTCTCATGGGTGACAGCTGGGAAGGCTTCTGCATCGAGACCTTGGTTGGGGCCGTCGGGGATCGCGCACAAGCGTTCTATTACCGCTGGAACGATCAGGACGAGATCGACCTGGTACTAGAGTTCAGCCCGACCCGGCGGTGGGCCATAGAAATCAAGCATGGCAAGGATCCCAAACCCTCCGCAGGTTTTTATCGCGCCTGTGAGGCCGTCAATCCGGAGCGCCGCATGTTCGTTCACCGGGGCGAAGCAACTGTCTCGATTGGCGGTGGCATCAACGCCTATCCACTGCGGGCCGCCGTCGAAGAGGTCGTGCGGGCTTAGGCGACCGATCAGAAGCAGCGCTGCCTAACCGTCAACCGGCCCACCAGCGCATGTGGGCGGCTCGTAAAGCGTCACCGCATGGACTATGGTCGCCACTGGGAGCGCCCTCATGGCGATCCTGGGGCGTGAGAACCCCTCGGTTAGGCGGCTCGGGTGCGCCGTCATCAGCACTCCTCGACCCATGCGGTCGGGGAGGCACATGCGTATGTCCAGGGCGAAAGCCTAAAGGCGTGTGCGGCTCTCCTAACCGAGGCTTCTCAACTCCCCGATCACCAGGATCGCGGGGCGTTAGATGAAATTGCGTTCACTAGCGGCTGCCTTACTCGTCTTTTGCTTCGCGAGCGCCGCGTCGGCAAAGAGCATCTTCCCAACTTGCTCCAAGATGGGGAGCGCTTATGGACCAAATGCACTTGAGTGCACCCTCTACTTCAACGGTGAGATAGAGGCCGGCGACTCTAGTCGGATTGGAGAAGCGATCCGCGACAGCCCCGGACTTGTCACGCGTCTACTCATCAACTCGCCCGGAGGCGATCCGTTTGAAGCTCTCCGGATCGCCGACGTCGTTAATTCTGTATTTGTGGAGGTTGGCACAGGAAATTGTGAGGCGTCCGGTCGCTGTTTCGAGGATCGTCGGGGCAAAGTCTGTGCGAGCGCATGTGCAATTCTGTTCGTCGCTGCAAACTCGCGCAGTGGCACTGAAGTGTTCCTACATCGCCCGGCTTTTCCCGCCGCAATGTTTGCCGCCTTGCCTGCTGAAGACGCCAGACGCGCCTATGAGAGTGCGTCGGACCTCCTGCTCGAAAAAATGCGCGCGCGGCGTGTGCCGAATTCGATCCTTGAGCTCATGATGAAAATTCCTTCTGACAGAGTGGAAAAGCTGCCGGATAACTATCCCGCACAATCCGTCTGGCTTTCGGAATGGTTGTCGGCAAAATGTGGAACCCAAGAATCGTGGCGTAAAACGGATGACTTCTTAAACGCTTCCATTACCGGCGTTATGTGTACGGTTGAGTCCGAAATGTCAGAGCAGAGGCGCACACAGAAGAAGTAATTTATTCTATTCCAAAATTTTCTGTGAGGATATTTAATATCCATTACAGTGGACGATCTGCGACAGTGCGTCTTCGAGCGGACTTTGAACCTCGACTATGCAAATGGCGGCTTCGCCCAGTATCACCAATGCGTGGGGCATCCTCGGCTGTACCGCATCTATCGGGTGGCCGAGCGAGGGGGACCGGCGGAGGAGCTTCTCGAAGTCGACGGACGCACTTTCGGAACCGGCGAATGGGACAAGGCGGCGGCGGCGCTCAACGAATGCAACAGAGTATGACAGCGCGATCGATGAAACCATCGAGCCTCGAGACTTAGCGCCGCACAGCCGCACTTGATTTCAGGTAGGTGGAGCGAGCCGCCCCTTGGAGCGACTCAGGCGAGCATCTCTGAGGCTCTACGGGCGCCTCAATGCCCGCCGCAGCTTCATTGGTCGATTCGTGCGAGCGAGCGCCCGAGGTGACCGAGCGCAAGTTCTAAGATCAAGGGCCGTTCCCCCCCTCTCTGACGCCAGCCCGCCGCATCAGGTCGCCGACGTCCTGGCCGCCGATGCTGCAAGCCGCGACGACGCGATCATGGCTGCGGTGCCGGGCGATGCAGGTCGCGCGCCGACCCACGGCGATGCGCTCGAGCGCGGCCTTGGCTTCACGGCCGTCAGGCTCGCTCAGCTCCGGCGCATAGAACTCGGCGACGCGCACCTCGACCCAATTGGCGGGGCCCTGCCCCACCGCCACCCACAAGCCATCGCCGACGTAGACCACTGGGCCCGTAAAGGTCAGGCCGCTGCGCAGGTAGGCCGGCATCGGGCCCTTCTCGGGGATCGCCTTGCAGGGATCGGCCTGGGCCGGTAGCGCCACAATCGCCACGAGTAGTACGGTGGTGAGCCCACGGTTGGGCAGGGAGGGGCCATGTACGAGTGGGATCCAGTGTGGGTGGGTGCCTGGGCCGCGATTCTGCAGGCCGCTGGGTCGTTCGCCGCGATATTCGCTGCCTACCGGTTCGCTGCGGGTGAAGCGACACGAGCTCGCGAAGAACTTGAGCACACTCGCCAGCTTGAACGTGAGCGGGTCGAACGGGAGATGCAAGAAGCCGAGCGTTCCGCCGATCGATTGGCTTCCACGGCCGGGCTGTTCTTGCTTTGGGGCGTGCTTGAGCTGACAGAAGCTGTGCGCCGTCTGCGCGCTGCCCCCGCCTCGGCGGGTCGAGTATGCGGCGAATGTGCCGACCAGCTCGCCACAAGAGAGGCGCAGCTTCTGGCACTTCCAATTCAGAACCTTGGCGGCGGCCGTCGGCTTACGATCGTCTCCGCCGGCATTACAGACCTCGGAAATGCACGCCGATACACTTCTGAGAAGCGCGACCAAGCGCGGGCCCATCAGCAACTCCAAGCTGACCGCGTAGCTGAGACGCTTCAGTCGCTCGCAGACGTCATCCAGGGCGATGTGGAAGATCTCAATAATTGTGTTGGGTCTTCGCCACCTTGACCCGGAACACCGGAACAGGAACATCCCCTTAAGGGGATGATGTTCCACCCGTTCCGGTTGGGGGGCGGAATAACTCTGTTCCGGCTCTGGGGAGCCGTCCAATTCTACTTCTGACGCCATATCAGGTCCCCTTCTACGCGCAGGACCTGCGCCTTGATCAGGTCGCGAATATCTTTATTAATCATGGACTTGATGCTTGCGGGATTGCTGTCCGGATCGGCGTATCCGATGTTCACGGCGCACTTGCGCAGCGCCACCCGATTGACCCCCAAGGTGTTTGGCGGAACACCCGGAACACCTGAAACAATTTGGCAGTCGTTCCCGTCGATCATTCGGCCCAGCGCCTCGAGGATGATCGATGGCCCAGCCTTCTTATCGACGGGAATTTTCCGGCGCCCCAGAACCTTCACCGTCGGCGCATCCTCGAACACCGGATAGGCCGTGCTGATCGGATCGCCGTCCTCGTCCACGCCCATATCGATGCGCTTCAGGCGGTAGGCGAAGCGCTCGCCACCCTCCCCATCCTTCAGCTTCTCGACAGTCCCGACGCGCAGTTGGCTGTCCTCTTCGTCCACCGCCAGCTGGATGATCACATCGCTATTGCCGACCTGGCCGGACCAACCGCGAGGTCCGAGCGCGGCGTTCTTGCCGGGGTGGGTGACGAGCACCACTAGGGCGCCGATTTCCTGGGCGAGCCAGTGGGCTTTCGCCAAGGCGAGCCCCATCGCCTCGCTGGTGTTCTCATTCCCGCCGGGCATCGCGGCCGGCATGGTGTCGATGACGACCATTCGCACGCCAATGTCGCCGGCCGCCTTCATCTCGGCGTCGGCCTCGCGCAGCTCAGCCGCCAAGGCCTCCATGTCCGCGCGATCCAGGACGTTCGGCGCCACGCCGATGAAGTCGAACAGCGTCGTCTCGACCTCGAAGCGTTCGCGGACGCCCTGCATCCGCTTGCGCATCCCGTTCTGGCCTTCCGCGGCAACGTAGATGACCCCCCCCTTGCGGGTCCGGTGCTTCAAGACCACCTGGCCGAGCGCGACCCTCAGGCTCAGCCAGAGCATGAAAAACGACTTACCCACGGTAGATTCCCCGTAGACCACGCCCACGCCGATCGCCGGTAGGAAGTCCTTCACCAGCCACGCCGTCCCGCGGGGCAGCACGTCGTTGAACTTCTCGCGCTTGAACTTCCCGCGCCGGTCCTCGGCGGCCTGCGCCGACGCAAGGTTGATGACGTTGCCCGCGGCCTCCTGCAGATCCTCGGGGCGGACGTACTCCGTCATCACAGCGCGACCTCGCGCGGGTTGGCAAGGCCGCGGTTCAAGCCGCTCTTGATCGTCGCGCGGACGGCGTTGGGCCCGTCCTCCTTCCAGAGGCCGCAGTCGTCGGCCGCGTGCTCCAGGGCCTCCAGTGCGGCCTGCACCGGCAGCAAGCCCGCACCGACTAAGGATCCCAGGTTGGCGCTAGCCTGGAACAGGCGCAGGTTCCGGCCGCTCCCCTGCCCCATGCGAGCCAGCTCGATGCACTCGCCATTCACGGCCGCCGCTACGTAACGCGCCATCCGATCACAGGAGGAGAGCTTCAAGGGCGTCTTTGGCGACGGAGAGGGCGACAGTCCGATCAGCTTCACCAGCCAGTCCGGCGGGTCGGCAAGGTCATGATCCCAGGGCGCACGGATCCAGTTATAGGTGCCGTGCGGCTTCCGGCTAGGCGGGACGCAGACGCTGCCCCCGTTGGTGCGGATGTCGAGCCCCGCGTAGACGGTGCGCGACCCATCCTCATGATGAAGACGCAGGCCGACCGCGTTGACCGGCCCGACGTCGGGGGCCTTCCGGAACCACCTGTGCTCCCCGCCGGACGGCGTGGAAGCGGTGACCGTCGGCGGCAGGGGCGAGAACTGCGCCTCGAGCTGCGCCAGGCTCTTGAAGCCGTCGACCTCGCCCTTTGCGTCGATGTCGAGCACGAAGGCGCCGGCGCGGTCGCCTGTCGCAACCGCGACCTGCGCCTCAGGATGGGCCTCACGCCATCGGCGTTCCAGGTCCGCCACATCCGTCGTAGCGTCGTGACAGCCGCGTTCGAACCATCCTTTCCGCTTGTAGGGCGTGCGGCAGTCCGCCAGCACGCCGAACACCGGCATGCCCAATTCGGCGTAGACGAGCGCAGCTCTCAGGATCATGCCGCTGCACCGAGCTGCTGGGGCCAGTGTTCCTGGAAGCCGAAGGCGCGGGGGCTCGCTCGGAGCAGTAGATTTCTGACCGCGGCCCGAACTAGCTCCGGAGGAGGCCGGTCAATCGAATAGGAGCGCACTCGAAGCATGAGAGGCCAACCCCCTCACAGCCGCGACGCTTTGCGTGACTCCAGCCACGCCTCGATCTCCGCAGGGTCGTAGGCGACTCTGCCTGCTGACAAAGCGAAACTACGAGGAAACTCTCCATGCCGGGCGAGCCGCCAAAGCGTGGACCTGCTCAATCCGGTTATGCGTTGAACTTCGCGAATGCTGACGAGGTGCGGCAGCGCTCGTGATGAACTATTTTCTGGCATGACAGGCACCGGTGCGCGTTCAGGGAGGAATGCGTGCGCGGACGCACGTCCATCCGAGGTGAAAGCCAGCGCCCAGTGCCTTGACGCAATCGTCAGAGACGACCTGAGTTAGGCTGGCTTGATTTGAATTCCAGGGCAACCCCCCGACGCCGACTGCAAAGCACCGCAGATGAGCATCGTGGATTGATGTCTGGCTAATGCATGCCCAACGCTGCTCGCATAGACGCTCATTGGCACACCACAGCCTACCCAAAGCGCTGCCTTGACGCGCCTGAGGATCAACAATTTACATATTTATCAATCCACTAGCGCCGGTCGGTGGAGGCAACTTATCACCTTGGGGCACGCTAGGGGCACAAGGCGGCGCTAAATTGCCGCCTCGAGGGTCCGGCGGTGAAAATTGTCACACATTCCGATGGCGCCGCCGGGGGGGGCGCGTACCTTGGCCGCAGACGAAGGCCGGAGCCTGGTAATGGTGAGCGAGCCGGCGCTAAGCCACCGGCCACGCTGTCCTCACTTAACGGCGGATGGGAGCTGCTTCGCCCATTCTTAAGAGATCAGACGTGTTGATGGAGCGGCGCGGGCAGCGCTACTTTAGCGCTAGCGGGGAGCAACCATGAAACAGCGATATTTGGCTGCGGGTGCGGTCGCATTGGCGTTGGTGTCTATAGTATCTCCGCTGACCGCTGCCGCCGAGCCGAAGTTCCTTTCGTATGAAGGGCGCAACTCTGTGCGCGAGGGTGACGGCGGCGAAAGGGAAACGGTGGACGGCGTAGACTTCTGGATGCGTGGAGCCCCGCCCCGCAAATTTCAGGTGATCGGCTCGCTCTCAGACCGCCGACACGCGAGCGGACTAGTGGGCAAGATGCGAATGTCGGCGCTGGACCATGACATCGCGAAAGCTACCCGAGCGGCGGGCGGCGACGCGGTGATCCTGGAGAGTGAGGACCGGGACGTGGTCGGATCAATAAGGTCCGGCGACACCAATTTCTCGGGGTACGCAACTCCAGGCGGCTCTTACTCGGGCAATGCCTCTTCATTCGGGATCAGCCGCCCGATCGTGAAACACGACGCACGTTACATCGTCGTCCGGTACCTCGCGGAGGAGGTGACCGCACCTCCTACGTCGCAGTCGCCAGCTTCCGCGCAGTAGGGATGCTCTTCGAACCGGGTGTCGCGCGGGAGCGTCCTGGCTCGGACATAGCCTGGCGCTCCACTCGTCCTGCTCCAAGATCACCGGCGCCCGGTCGAGGCCGACGTTCGCCTCGGGGCTGAGTCACTGAGACGTGCGCTACTTTAGCGATTATTGGAGGGCTTCAACCGAAGCGTGGGGGCGCCGAGATGAAGCTTACGGCTGGTTTCTGCATGGGCTTGGTCCTTTGGACCGCCATGGCGTCGAGCGCGGCGTCGGCCGTGAAGGTCAGGTACTATAAGGGTGAACCGACTCTGATTTCCGCGCAGCCTGGCAGTGTGGTTCAGATCGTCGCGCCAAAGCTCACTCGGCAAAAGCGGGTGGCCATGGGCCTTGTGGCCTTCAATCGTACCGGCCGGCCCTACACGCTCGGCTACGAGAACGTGACCATCCGGACTACCTCAGGGGCGCCGGTCAAGATGCTGAGCTATGAGGCGCTTGAGCAGAAGGCCAGGAACAAGGCGAACTGGACCTTGTTCTTCGCCGCCGTCGCCGCCGGCGCAAATAGCTACGCTGCCCAACAATCGGCGTACGGCAACTACTACGGCTCCGCCTACACGCGGACGCCCTACGGCGGTGTTAGCAGCACCTACTCCGCCCGCTATTACAGCCCCGTGGCGGCGCAGATTGGCCAAGCCCGGGCAAACTCCGAGAACCGGCAGTTGTTTGAGTCGATCTCGGCTCGCCTGGACGAAAAGCTGGCGCAGCTCGACGGCACGGTTCTCAGGACCACAACCGTAGACCCCGGCCAGGCGTTTGGCGGTGCGGTTGTCTTTGATCTCCCGAAGGGCGCCGCGGCGAGAGACCTGGTCATTCTGGTCAGCTTTGCGGGCGAAGTTCATGAGATCGCGCTTGGCGCTGACCTGAGCGCGCTGGAACAGGCGAGCAGTCAGGATCTGGATGGCCCCGCCGCGCCGATGCCGGCGCCCCCGGCCCAGGACATGTCGGCCCCGGAAACCGCGCTACCGCCGGCTCCAGAAACCCGGATCGCAACCCAAGTCATTGCGAGACGGACGACTGCAAATGTTTCGCCCGCGGCGGTCGTCCCGCCCGCGAAGACCTGCCAGCGCTACATCGTGAAGGTTGTGACGGACCCGTCGAAGAACATTTGCGCACAGTGATCGATTTGGCGGTCGGGTGAAGGTGAGATTGATGGATTGCTCTATGGCGGTACGCCGCATCGCACCGATATTGGCCGGCGGTCTGCTTTTCGCGCTCAGTGCGTCAACCAGTGCAACCGCAGATCCCGATGGCTGCCGAAATGCTATCGACAGCTATAACGGCGCGGTCGGGGAAATCGGCTCGACAATGCGGCGGTACACCAATTGCGTCTCGGGCAGTCAGGGCAAAGATGACTGCTCTTTCGAGTTCAGGCGCTTGAAACGTGCTCAGGACGATTTTGAAATGGCTGTGTCAGCGTACCGGACCGACTGCGATTGACCAGTTGCTAGGCTTGCGAAATGCGCGCGCTGGTAATTTTGGCCGTTTTGCTGCTCGTTGCCGCCTGCTCCACTCCGGAGCGGACGCGCAGGACTAACAACCTTCAGTGCCGTTCCGAAGGGAAGGTGACGACGCTTTGGGGAAAGGTCGAGGCCGAAGATGGGCGTTCATCGTCCGCCATCCCAGGCCCCCTCAGCTCAACCGACATAATCGTTCTCGACTACGATATCTGTCTCGAAGGGCAGTACAGGCTGATCCGCACGGCGCGCATCGGCGTGTCGCCACGCTGCCAAGCGGGTTGCCCGGCGCATCCAGTCCCGCGCGGCCAGGTTATCGGGATTACGGGAGTCATCACCGAGGGGGCCCAGATCGATCGGCGGCGCCGGGAACGCCTGTACCTCGTTGACGCCTATGTAGTTGCGGGGCCGGCGATCCAATGGACGCCCAAGTGAGAATTGGGGCGCAGCGGTGATCAGGAATATCGCCCTCAGCATCACGCTGAGTCTCGCGTATGTGACGACGGCAGCGGCGCAGCCAGCTTCCCCGGAGAAGCAATGTTATTGCTATGTCGAAGGCGACCCGGTGACGCTTACCGGGATTGTGCAGCCGCCCCCGCCGTTGAATCGCAGATACTTCGGACCGTGGGTCTATCCGACACTCATACTCGACGCGCCGATCTGTTTTCGGGGGATGTCGACTACGGTGTTTGTGACCCGACTTGCGATCGGGCCGCCGGACCAGGCCAAGCGAGCTCGACCTACCTTCCATCGGCGCAGCACGGTCAAAGGGAAATTGTCCCAGGGCATCGTCACAAGCTGGCACCCGCAAGAGCCTGTGTTCATCTGGGCTGAAGAGGTGCAGCCCCGTCGGTGAATCGCAACACGTGCGAACAGGCCGCGCAGGAAGACTAGCCCCGTTCGGCGACAACTTGGGCAGCGAACTTTTTCAGCCCTTGAACTACCCAGTCGGCGCGACGTCCCCACCCTTCCAAGACGACGCTCGCTGGAATGTTGCGAAGCTCGGGGTGGTCGACAGCTATGTAAAAGGCATGGCTGAGAATTGCCCGTCCGCCCGACTTAGGAGCGTAGGTCGCGACCACCACTTCCTCTTTAGAGCTGTCCCATTCGGGAAAGTTTATCGTGATGCTGGTGCTCGGGTCGCCAGTGTTGAGTGTGACCTCAGAGAAGCCGTAGGCCGGGGAACATCCGAGCGACAAAGAAACGCTATGCTTGTGCGGACCAGACACGCGCTGAAGCGTCTTAAGCCTAAAGCTGTCGCCCTCATGCGGGTATGGCCGGATGAATCGAATAGCGGGGAAGATTTCTTCGGGGATGTCCTTGCATTGGGCAGCCTTGCGCCGAGACAAAGAGTTCTCCAAGTCGTCCTCGGATTCGCCAAACGGGAAGTGCGTGCGACTCCGGCGCTTGCCGGTCACCACGAGAGTGGCGGCCGACACAGCCTGGTCCAAAGAATCCCGAATGTTTTTGATCGCGTCGGACAGACTTCCTCGGAGATCCTCGGGGAAATCCCTGACGAGCTTTACTTTGATCTCGTTGAGCCCCGTTTCTGCATTGAACTCGTCTCGGGTGGTATAGGACTCGCCGTTCACGAACTTGGCAGCGAGGGTATGGAAATCAACCGCGTGCTTGACCGCCCGACGAATTGAGAACTCAGCGCTCTCAAAGGGTTCGCTCACGTGCACGGGTCAGCCGCGACGTTCGAAGCCCATACCGAAAACAACAACCTCACGCGCTTCATCATTCCGACCCTCGGCGCAGCGCCTGTAGCTTTGACGTGATCGCCCTCATTAGGCGATCAGCCCCCGTGAGTGGGACCTCTGAACATACCCAGGACAACTGCGGCGACAGCAAGGGTGGCAAGGGCTCCCACGATGGCGAATACGATTACCAATAGCGTCAGGACTAGTCGCTGCCACAGGGGGCGCTGGCGGCGTAGAATCCAGTCCTGAGGGATGGCCGCCAAAAGCTCCAACAGTGGGCCGAAGAAGGCGTCCATCAAATGGACGGCTCTGGAGCAGTGCGCGATTCAAATCGTTCCGCCCGCACCGCCTCCATCAGCGCCGCTGCGTCCCGAGCCGGATCGAGCCAAGCACACCATTCGTCCCGGCGAATGGCCCGGTCATGGTCGTACAGGTCAGCCAAGTGCCTACTGATTGATTGTGATCGGGCAGAGCTGCGCGGCGCCGACGGTGATCGCAGCCTGCGAACCTGCGCAGTTGTAGTAGCAAATCTTGTTCATCCCGCTCACCTGTTCACCTGTCTTGGTGCAGAGCATGGCGACCCGCATCGGCTTGTCGGCTGGCGCCGGCGTCGAGCGCGGCGCAATGGTCGGGCCGACAGTGAGAGCGGCGACAATGGCCGTGAACAGGATGGTCCGCATCTAATCCCCCTAAGCAGATCGCAACCGTAGCGTTAGCGCGTCACGGGTTGCAAGGCCCCGCGAGCCTTAGGCCGGCGTCCAGGCATCCTGCTTCTCAGGCCCAGTCAGCACGCGCATTAGCGCCCCGTCCGGCAACGGCCGCTGCAGGGCCTTCGCCTCATCCCACGGCGCCGTCAGCCAAGTCTCGCGTTCCTCCTCTGTGGTCAGGATCACTGGCATGGCCTTCGGGTGGACGCCGCCCACCTCGGCGTTCGGTTCAGTGGTGAGGAAGGCGTACAGCTCGCAGGTGACTTCGCCCTCAGAGACCTTCCGGACGCACGTCCAGGGCGTCCAGATCCCCGCGAAGAAGGCGAGTGGGCGGTCCTCGCCCAGGGCGAACCATGCGTTCCACGCCTCGCCGGCCGAGCCGCGGGTGGGCTCGGCGAAGGAGGTGAAGGGGACTAGGCAACGGTTGGCAGGACCGAGCCACGGCCGCCAATGGGCATTGGGTTGGCCCTTGGCGTTCATGGTGTTCCGGACGTTGGTCGTACCCCTGTCAGGTTCCAGCCGGAGCAGGTCGTTGAAGTCGAACTCCTTACCCTTGGCGCGGAGCTTGTCGGCCCGGGCGCTCGCCGCGTCGAACAGCGCCTTTTTCGATGACGGCATCCCCCAGCGAGCGGTCGCCAGTTCGCGCTCGCCAGTGGCGGCGGTGCGCACGATCGGCGCGACGGCGTCGGGGAAGATCGCCGGCTGTGGCGCGAGGTTGCCAGCGAAGTTGAACATCTCCCCGACAATGGCCCGGATCGCCGCGGGGCCTTTGGTGTGGCTGTAGAGGTTGCACATGGGCGGAGGTTGGCCCCGTACGGCCCTCAAATCTAGATAGTCACGCGCCCCGAAGCCTCGGGTCCGTGAAGCGGACGCTGTGGTCTGCTGCCAGCCGGCTAGGGCTACCTCATCAGGACGTCGCCCCTCGGCGTCCAAGGCGAAGGAGGCGGCCAGTAGACCGCTTCAATTGGTCCAGCAAGGCGCTTCGCTTCCTTCCCTTCCAGCCCGTCAGGCCAAAAATGCGGAAGCGTATATGTTGATCTGGGATCGACGACCGCAGTCTTGCCTACGCGTTTGCTTAGGGGGAATCTCACTCCAACGGTGCGACTGCCGCGGTTGCGGATCTGGAAGTTTCGACCGTTCCACCGCATTTGAACGTCGGCGCACGCCGCGCCGTCACATGGAACATGCGGCCAGCGGTCGCCCTTGATGGTGACCCAGATGCTATGGAGATGCTCGCCGAGCGTCTTAGAGTGTGCCGGTGCTGGAAACAGCGCGAGCGTCGCTATAACGAGCAGGACCCCCACAATTTTCGGACTAGAATTTTCGCTCTCCACAGCTTCTACGAGAGCACAAGGTTAGGCTCGACGCTAGCGGGATTGCTCCAGAAGCGAACGAGAACGGCGGACAAAGTCGCTAATCTAATGGTAGCGCCCAAAGCTGCGCGGGACCCCCGCGCTATGGTGATCGCCCGAACAGTGCGCCCCAAAAAGGGCGGTCCTGTCCAAGGACCGCAATGGGTCGCGAGCGGAGATTGGCCGTCGTCCTCAAATCCAGACCGTCGCCCACCCGCTACGTCCGCAGCCCACGCAGCGCAATCGCTTGCGGATGTCGAAGGGCGTCGCGTCCTGCCCGAACCGCGCCAACGCCGTGTCACGGGTCCATGTGGTTCGGCGACCGCAGCCACATTCGGCCTTTAGCGTCGCCTCGTGGCCATGACCCGTCCGAGCGTTTCGAACATGCCCACGAGCGGCCCCTACCACTGCGGGCGTGTCGGCCCGGCGCTGTCCCCGCGCGCGCCATAGAAGGCGGCCTCGCCCGTGAAGTGGAACGCGGCCGTGTCGAGCCCCTGCTTCGCGACCTCTAAGGCCAGGTAGTCCCGCCCGAACGGCCGGCAGCGGAACTGGAGAGCCCCGAGCGCGGCGTTGTAGGGGCCCAGCGCCCGGAAAGCGGCAACGGCCTCAGAGCGATCCGAGAGGCGGCCGTTCGCGCCCCTGCGCACGTCGCGTTGCTCCCTCAGCGGGTGATAGAAGTCGGGCCTGCGGGTGAAGTGATAGGCGGCGGTCTTGATGCCGTCGAGGGCGACGCCCATCGCCGCGCGGTCCGACCCATAGGCCGAGCACTCGGCCTCCATGGCCAGCATCTCGACGACATATGGCGCAAGGGCGTCGAAGTCCCGGACAGCCGCCTCAGGCGACCCCAATCCCACGTATGTCCGATGAACCACTGCCCCAACCCTCCTGCCGTCGACCGGCCCGGATGGGAACATATGGAGAACTCGAGAGTCAACTGAGGCGCCGCCTGGCGACGGCACAAGACACCGTCGTCACCGCACGTTTTGGTCAGGCCCCTGAGCCGGATTCCTTCCAGGCGGCCCTCTAATCAACCTGGCCACAGGCGCAGCAAGAGCCCCCGCGGTGAACAATGCGGTCGCTGCCGTAAGCATTAGCACGGAGAACCAGAAGCCAATTGGACTGTCCGCGCGGCTGAAGTGGCCGCCATACCGGCCATGAGCCACTCCGGTGGCCAAAGTCTTGTATGTCATCCAAGCGGCGATCAGCGCCACCACAGCGTAGCAGAGACTCACTGCGAGGGACCAGTTGCGGGACAACGGCTGTGGGACGGGACGCTTGGGCTCCATGCTCGCCAACCATAACAAGGGCCGCCCCGGTCGCCCAGGACGGCCCTATCTTGGGACGGTTCACAAAGTTCGGCTGACGCCAGCAAGGGCCGCATCTGTCGTAAGCCAAACGGCATTGTCAGCGCGCGATGCGTCGAGCGGAATGTCGCCTTTCGAGAGGCCCTCAATGGCGATGCCCGCAAGGAACGCTCGGCCGGTGAAATGATAAAGCTTCATGCCGTTCTTTCTCGAACGGTTTCACGGCGCCACTCATATTAGGGTGGGCTGCAAGCCGACACCTGGCGAGCCCGCAGTAGGGCCCCGGCCGTTCCCGACGAGAAATCCCCCAGCGGCCGGGGCTTTTCCGGCCCGCTCGAGGCGCTCAGAGGCCGCCGCGTTTGCGGCTGGTGATCGGTCAGGTCGAGGGGCGGCGTTCCATCCGACCGATCTAGTCGAACACACCTCCCTCCACGACCTCGGCGAGTGAGGTCTTATCAATCGGCGATGAAAGCCAAACAAGGACCGCGACGATGGCGTGAGGCAGCGGATAGGTGCCGACTTGAGAGAAGAGGATGGATCTGGCGCTCGCCGAATTTTGCGGATCGGCGAAGGCCAAGCCGCCCATGAGCAATCCGGTTACGATCCCCACCCAGAAAGACGGCCATAGAACGCTGGTGACGCGCCTTGGTTTTCGGGCCGCGATGATGGCGGGAATCAAAGCGAAAGGCGTGACAACAAAAGCGCCCCCCATTGCGTCGATATATGCAGGAACGGGAGGTCCGCCGTTGAGGCCAACATGCTTTGCAAAGACGCCCAATATCAGCGCCGTGAGCGCGACATGCGCGCCCGTGAGGGTCGCGAGCGATACTTTCCGCCGTTGCTGCAGCAATGATGGCGAGTTCGCCAAAGTCGCAGCTCCCCAGTCTCGATCACGTTCCGGCGCCCAATTGTTGTTTTCAGCTGAGCCGGACCGGACCGAGCCTACAGGAGACGCGTGGGGGGGCAAATTCACTCGCTTGACGCGAGTCATGCCAAATCAATTGGGCCGCCCCGGGGCATGGGACGGCCCAAGTCACACGCTGAGAATTGGCTACTGCCGCCTAGCTCTAAGGTGAGTCCCGGATGCGTCGTAGACCGCCGTTCGGAACCGAACTTTTGGCAAAGAACGACAGTTGGAATATCAGATGCGGCACACAGCTCCCGTGGTCGTACTCCTGGCGCAGCCCCGGCCGTTCCCCTCTCGCGGCCGGGGCTTTTCGGCTTCAGGCTGGCGGACCGGGGCTGTTTGCGGCGCAACTAGGGGCTTTCATGATTACGTCTGACCCGGATTACTGGGATCTCACCGCAGTCGGCGGGGATCGCGCCATCCGCCTCGGAAACACAGCTGTTGAATCGATCCTCGAGCAGTTCACCAGTTCGGTAATGCTCGCCGCTCAGGATGCGGCTGAGATGCGGCTTGGCTGGGAGGGGGCGGGGGAAAATAGCGCCCATCACCGCGCCGTAGTTCAGATCCACGTGAGTGATGAACATTTCGACCAGTTCATGAATGGGCGCGCAGGGTATCGAGCGCGCTATCTGATTGGCGCCTCTGCAGGCGACGATCTAAACAAGGATTTGGTGACGGCTGTGGTGAGGGTTATCAGTCCTACACTAGGCCCGACCTGTCAGGTGAGGTTGCTCGATCCCGACTTCAGGGACTTGGGCCCAGTTTTCGTTGAGCGAGAGACGTTCCTGCGTTCGCTTGTGCCGCAGCTTTCAAAGGTCTGGCATTGCGCTCGATTGATCAACGTCAAGAGCGGAATCACCGACATTCCCGTGGGCGTGGGCGACCCGCGCATTGGCGTTTCGAACAGCAAGACATGGCCGACAATCTCTAGGGATGCCGGAAAGGCGTGGCTCGATGTAAAGGGCGCCTTTCTCGGCGCGGAAGGGCCATATCAACCGAAATCGATGGTTAAGCGGTCGATCGGCCTCAACATCGACGGCTTGGCATAGAGGCCGCCAGAATTGCTGGGACCTCAGCGCCCTCGCCCGCCCTCCGCGATACCAGCGGCCCGCATCATGTCGCCGAGGTCTTGGCCCTGCAGGCTGCAGGTAGCCACGATGCGGTCATAGGACCGATGGTCCGCGACGCACGACACGCGCTGGCCCATTGTGATTTCTTCGAGGGCGGCTTTGGCGCTGGGGCCTCCCGCCTCGTGCAGCTCGGGCGCGTAGAAGTCCGCAAGCCGGACCTCCACCCAAGCGCCCGGCCCCTGCCCTAAGGCCACGCAAAGGCCGTCACCGTCACCGACGTAGACCACGGGGCCGGAGAACGTCGCGCCGGGGTACAGATAGTCCGGCATTGGACCCTTGTCGGTGATCGCCTCGCATGGGTCCGCAAGAGCCGCAGAAGTACAGCCAACGGCGAGGAGCGCGCCGGTCAGGACATGCTGCCAAGTCACTAGAAGCGGAGCCATGCGCCGGTCCCGCCACCATTGGTGATTTCCACGCCTTCGTGCTGGAAAGCTGCTGTCATCTTGTCTGCGTGCCACAGCGTACAGCGAGCACTAGGCGATGTTAGCGAGCGAGATATCGTTCAGCGTCGCACCAACGAGCAATACCGAGTTGTCATATTCACCGCCATCTCCAACATCCGCGAAGACGGCCACGCCTCCTGGAACCCTAATGGCAGCAACATTGGCACCAATCGCGATCTGAGCGTTTGCTGCGGCTTCGGCGGCGGCAAAACTAGGGGCGGTGAGTTCAACATACTGGACGACAAAAACTGAGAAATCGAGACGATCGCTGGACGACCAATCTGATACCCGATCCGGTCCATCGGCGTCATTTGCCGAAATCACAAACCGGTCCGAGCCCGAACCTCCAAGCAGTACGTCTATACCTTGCAGGCCACTGATCGTGTCATCGTTGGCACCCCCCGAAATGGTGTCCGCGCCACTACCGCCAACGATTGAATCGAAGCCTACACCCCCGCTCAAGTTGTCTATCCCACCGCCCCCTAGGATAGTGTCATCGCCGGCACCGCCAGAAATCGTGTCTGAGAGATTTGGGCCACCCACCACTAGGTCGTTTCCTAGACCGCCATCGCAAGATCCCCCGAGCATCAAGATCACGTCGTTTCCGGCACCTCCGAAAATCGTCGTCGTATCCGGCCCGCTTAGAATTGTATCGTTACCGGCTCCACCGACCAGTGTGTCGTGTCCTAATCCGAGGAGAATATCCTCACCGTCATTGCCAAATAGCGCGTCATCACCTGAGCCACCTATCAACACGTCATTCGCCGTTCCACCATCCAAGGTATCACTGCCCTCACCGCCATCCAATGTATCGCTACCGTCTTTGCCGATAAGCTGATCTCCCGAACTCGTGCCAACGTGACTGTCTCCGAGAACAGTCCCCAGCCACGTTTCGCCGGGCACCGATAGCGAACTCCAGTCGCCAATCCCGTTGCCCATATTGTCGGCAGGAAGTTCAGATATCTTTTCTGGATCAAGTCGCGATATATACGCAGACTGAAACAGGCCCTTAGGGGCAAACAGCGCAAATATGTCTGTTATGCTATGAAGCGCGACAGTATGATTGGGTCCAAGATTATCAATGACGAGGATGTTTGGCCCATCCACGCTCTCCACGATGAATGAGTGGCCCTTATTTGTATTTTTGGAATCTTCATTCTTATTATTTTCGCCGTATATTCTGACGACGTCGCCAGGCCTCAAGTCTCCAGTTAAGCTTTCTGTTGTCGAATAAGCCTTTTCGAGCGTTTCCCAAGCGTCGGAGTTGACGTCTGGCCCAAGATTTATCCCCACACGATGGGGCACCAAATAGTCGTCGTTGTAGATAACCAGCGGGTTCTCGCCCACCGTATGGTCAGTCCTGTTGTAGTCGAAGAAGGGCACGCCAGCGAGGTTGGTTACGCCCCAAACAAATGCCGCGCATCCGACGCCGTCCCAGGGACGTCCGACGTTGCTAAGGGCAAGATTTAGGACTTCCTCAACGCTAGCGTCGGCTCGCGCACCTAGCGGACTCAGCGATCCCGCAACAATGTTTGCCATGTCTGCGCCCCGTGGATAACAGAGATTGACGCCAGTTCACAACCTAAGCAAGTATTTGTCTGGGCACTTCCCGCCTGCCGGGATGCTGGACGAAATGCGCCGCAGGCCCTGACGGACGTTGCAACGCCCTATTGGCGCGTCGGGTCATCGAGCAGCTACCGCACAACGCCACCGCACCCCAGACGGGCGCCCTGGACCCCGAGCTTGCATGGCCGCTTGGCGGCCGAGGACCCTAGCGCGGCGGCGCTTCGTCAAGAATTCGCCGCCCGATTGCCCAGATCTGCGGGCGTCGGGGCTGGCGCAGCCGCCGGACAGCGGCCTTGAGGCCGCGAAAGCCGCGGACGATGGCTACCCACACGACGAAGATGCCGAGCGGCGCATAGTGGGCGCGGTCGTAGATCTCGTCGAACTCGTCGCGCGGCGGGACGGGCTTGGCCATGCGGCGAAGCTAAACCAAAGCCATCCGAATTTCGACTAGACGATCTCGGGACCTATTCGTCATCGTTCGAGTCTCCAAGATCGATTTCACGACGTCGTCCGCGAGACAGCTTTTCTTTGATCTGAGCTCGCTCATACCGCATCAGGTCGAGCTTAACCGTCATTTCCGCAATCAGATCATCCCGGATCGCGCTTGGAGGTAGCTTTCGCTGATCGTGGACTAGGACAGCAATGGCCCCCTCTTCCGCCGCGATGCACTTCTCCAGGCCCGGCAGGCCTTCGATGTGGTCAAGCAGAGATTTCACGGAAGCTACCTCGATGGCGGCGTCCGCCGTCCTTGGCGGCATTCACTTGCGGGTTGTCTTGCAGACGTTGGTTTGAAAGTTCGGGTCCCATCGACACTTGAACCCACATTCGTAATCGCCGGCATCAGGGTCTGAGAAAGTCCGCAGGGCTCCGATGGTCGCCTCTTGGCATTGCTCAAAAGTCCTGAACCCCGTCAGGCTCACAGAGTAGGTCAGGTTCTCCCTGTTGGGATAGGCCCAGCCCGTCCAGGCCTCCGGTCGATCATCGCAACTTGTGAGGAGGAGCGCAGCGATCACCGACAAGCCGTTTCGCGCCATTCTCGCGACCACTTTTCGGGGGCGACCACTCTTCACTATCACCGTGTTCGGCCTCACCGATTTCCTCAGCCTAGGCCTGATAGCCCTCGCCGAAGGTCGCGAACCTTTGCCGCTTTCCTGGGCGGGAGCTTTAGCCTTCCCGCGCCCATGTTGACATAGCTACAACCTTGACTTGGTCATTATGCGGGCTCGCACCAACTGGGGGGCACGATGCGTTCAGTCACTTGGGGAGCCGCCCTTGCGCTTTCAGCCGCGCTGACTGCGCCCACGCAAGCGTCTGCGTCGGAGTGGTGGTATGTGTCTGAGACCAAAGATCAGATCATTCTTGTCGACGCCGCATCGATTACCGACGGGCGCCACCCTTTTCAGGGGGCCGTTAGACAGGCATGGCTAGCAACGTACGGCCTTGAAAAAGATAACCCAAAGTGGGCATCCCGAAAGTCGCTATGGTATGTTCAGTGCGCAGGCCGGATGATGGCCGCGAAAAGCTTCGTAGACTACGATATCAACGGTAATGTTCTGGCGACGGATACCAGGCAAGACTTTGCGATGGATTTTACACCCGTCGTGCCCGGGTCGATCGGTGAAGCCGACATGGTTTTCGTTTGCAACGCCTATCCGGGTCTCGGCGCACTCAAGGAGTGGGACCTGGAGGGGGGGCGGCACTACGTGAAGGTGGATATTGGGCAAGTAGAGAGGTACTTCGCGTCCCTACGTGCTTCTTCAGTCCAAGGGGGTGGTCAATCCACTTCACCCTCCACGACGTCGCGTGCACCGCCTGCGACCGTGGGCCGGCGCACCATCCCGATGAACTAAGGACCTTTGGGCGGGGCGTCCTCCGAAAGTTCTGCTTGGCGTCTGTCGAACCAAGCCAGCAAGCACTCACGATCCCCGCATTGTTCTCGTTCCAACCAGCGCGCCCGGGCGAGCGTGCGAACAGCCGCGTGATCGCCATGGGACAATGCCTGCTTGTAGAGTTGCGCCATAGCGCGGTCTCGGGTCGCCAATGCCTGATCTGAACAGATCGTCTTTTCCGCGAAGCTCCCGGCTTCACGGCAGTCAAAGCTTGGTTCCAGTGCGGTGTCGGGGCTTTCGCTGAGTGGCGATGCCAGAGCCTCAACTGTAGGTCCATCGGACGGGAACCGCGATCGCGCGCCTTCCGCGCTCGCAGTGCTCGATGGCGCCCAAAGATACATGCCCGCGGCTGCGCCAAGCGCGAGAGCAGCAGCGATTGAAAAACCTACTCGCAACGCTTTGCCGTTTTCGCGACGCCAAACAGCATTGGCTGCGATTGCGGCACAGAGTGCGACCCCCAGAGATCCGATGACCATGGCTTGGTTGGCGCGCGCCCGCTCCTCCGCCACCGTCTCCGCCTTGACCTTCGCGAGTTCCGCTCCTTGCGCCGCGAGCGCTCGCTCGGTCGCCTGTAAGCGGGCCTGAAGCTCTGGGTCGACAGGCACCGCCGGGGTACAGGGCTTTTCTTGCACAGAGACAGAAACGCCCGCGCGCGTAAGCAGTGGGATCAGTGTGTCCATGCGCGTGGCGATGAACTGGCCAGCGGGAACTGACACGCCGCTATCTGTGACCTCCGCAGCAGCGCCCCAGGTGTTGATCCCAATGACCCGCCCGCACTCATCAACCAAGGGGCCGCCGCTGTTGCCCAGATTGACAGCCGCCGTGTGGAAGATGGTCGGCAGCTCGCTTCCGCCAGGCGCACGCTGAGAAAGCAACGCAATCGACCCGCTCGTAACGTACGGCTGCGATGGGCTAAGCATCTCCTCAGCGGAAAGCTTCCGTAACCGGTCCGTGACGCCGGGATATCCGATTGCGTGGACTGTCTGCGCCTTACCCGGAATTGCACTGGAAAGGGTTAGAACAGGCGCAATCAGCTTTTCGGCCTGCAATATCGCCAGGTCTGCCGCCTGGGACCCGTCAACCACCTCAGCCCTTACGCCCTGACCGCCACTGCCCCGATCGGGGATGACAAATATTATGTCCGCCACTTGCCCCTGCTCGGACACAACGTGGGCATTGGTCACGACACGCTGGGCGGCCACTACAAATCCGCTGCCAACTGAGGCGTCGCGAACCTCGCCACCGGCGTCCAAATAGAGCGCGACGACGCGCACCGTGCCTCGCTCCGCGTTACGAAGCGCATCGTCGGCGCTGGCGTCTTCACACCATCCCTGTGAGCTGGCTCCGAGCCAGACAAACACGGACAGGATGGCCGCAGCGAAGGTTCTGAAAGCGGAGGTCCGCATTGCGCGCCAGAGAAATTGGGATCGGTGCGATAGGCTAAAGCCAATAGGTAAAGCTCCGCTACATGGCAGAGCGGTCGGCGGCACTCATCTCCCCCTATGCGTTCGCACGCAACCTGTCGCCATCACGGTAGAGATGTGGGCCATATTGGAACTCGTCCCCGCCTACCCTGTGGTTTCGTCCACGAGTTCGGCAAAGAACTCGCCTGTTTGCCGATCCAGTTCCTTGACCTGCATCTGCATCCGGGGCTGCGGGAAACAATCGGCTATCTTGCGTGGCTGAACGTTCACGTTCTCCGCGACGGTAATGACGACGTGCACGCGGCCACCGCAATTATCGACGGCCCAGATCAGGTTCTCGAGGCGCTCTCGGTTGCCAGGCTTATCGAGCCAAGCATTGGCGCCTGCACCACTCTTCGCCCTGTAGGTCGGCGGCTTGGTCTTGTAGTCGAAGCGGTCCTGCCAGAACGTCATAACGACCGCCTTCCCATCTGGCGTGCGCGCGGACCAGCTCCACCGCGGGTTCTTTCCGGCGGCGCCCCCGTAGGAAGCCAGGGCTTCGGCAAGAGTCCACTTCTTCGCCATCACACCTCCAGGACCTCGCCTAATATCCTAGGGACAGACCAGTTCGGAACTCATCCCTACGTCCATCAGCGCCCGCGATAGGGCTCGCACCCTACCCCGTCGCCGTCACGATCCAGGTGGGGCCCGCAGCCAGGCTCTGCCCGCCTCACCGGCGCCGCGCCGGCCGCCCTGGCCGCAGCGCAGTTCCGATAGGCTCCGGAGATCGTCTGCCCGAAACTCCCCGTTGACGGCGACGCCTCGAACAGGGATGCCGCTTGGCTCACCCGCCCGCCGCCGTGACAGTGATAGCCACCGCGCTTGCGGTCGTGGTGGCAGCCTTGGGCGTCAAGTCCGCCAGGGTGCGCCGCACCGATGGCGGGCGCGCTGACGACCAGCGTCGCTGCGATCGCAATCGTCTTGATGGCCGCCCAGCTCATGGAAACGCACAATGCTGCTCCAGGGTGGAGTTGTGAACCAGGCTCAATCGAGGAGCGAGTCAGGTGAGGGACTGTCGCGCCACAGATCCCGACGCCCAGCTAGGCCGCACCAAGCCCCCGTCGAAGGACGCAGCATTGCGAGGCGAGAGCGCTGGAACATACCGGCGGTGCTCAGGGCGGCCCCAGGGGCCGCTCACGTCGCTAGATGTCGGCGAGCAGGTCGTCGGGGCGGGGAAGCGGGATGCGAGCGCCGTTCGCATGATCTGAGAGCGCGTCGGCACCTGTCTCTGGAAGCTCCGCCCGCCCGGGCTGGCGGAAGACGTGTCTCAGATTGGTGACTACAAGGGCTGGCTGCTACTCACATAAAGGTATCTACATACGTTTACTGCGACAACCGGAGGCGCCTTCTAAACTGAACCTATCTCTTGGACGTTCATAAGAATCGAGGCCACCTACCTGCGCTCGTTTTGATCAGGGAGGGAATGGCAGGCTGCCGTAAGCGGCAGGGGGATAGACGTGTCTCAGGCTGATAAAATTCTCGAACGAATGAAGCGGAACCCGCTTGATAGGTTCACGCTTGGTGATGTGGAAGCTGTCTGTCGCGCTAACGGCGTCGATTGCGACGCGCCAAAGCGAGGTTCCCATTACACAATTTCGCATAAATCTCAGGCAGATATCCTTACGATACCGAATCGCCGGCCGATTAAGCCGGTGTACATACGGAAGCTCGTACACTACCTTGAACAGGTACGGGCAAGCCTGACTCATGGCACACAAGGCATATCGGATCGTGATTGAACCGCTCCCGCTCTCCGAGGGCGGCGGCTTTCTCGCAACGGTTCCAGACCTACCCGGCTGTATGGCCGATGGTGAAACCGACGCAGAAGCCTTGGCGAACGCTCACGACGCCATCGATTCCTGGATCGCCCAATGCGAGGCGATGGGCCGAGAAGTTCCTCAACCTCAACGGCAATACGCCTAGCGCTGCCAGTAGCCCCTCCACTGGCGGCTGACGGGGGGCGCCAGCGCCGCGCACGTGGCCGTCAGGAACTGTTCGCCGTTGCTGATCCGGCTATTGCCCTCGCGCCACGCCATCCACATCGCATAGCCCATGCGATACCGTTCCGGCCTTGGAGGAGCGCGTGGCCACAAAATCCATCTCTCGCTCGGACCTTCATGCGCTCGTCTGGGCACGGCCTATGCGTGATGTCGCGGCGGATTTCCGGATCTCCGACGTCGGCCTGAAGAAGATATGTGCCAAGCACGACATCCCGGTTCCGCCGCAGGGGCATTGGCAGCGGATAGCCCACGGTCATGCTTCCAAAACCCTGCCGCTGAAGTCGGGTCGCCCGGCACAGGTCATCGACATCCGGATGGGCGATACCCCACCGGACCTATCGGCAGATGAGGTGGGGCGCCTTGCTGAGCTGCTGGCGTACGAGGACAATCCCGACCACGCCATCGTTGTCAGCCAAGACGACGTAAAGCTTCACCCAGTGGCGGCAGCCGCTCGGAAGGCACTGCTCGCGGATAAGCCCGACGAAGATTGGGGCGCTGTCCGATTTAAGAGCGCGGCATTAGAAATCCGCGTATCGCCGAGTGGCATAGCTCGCGCAATGAAGATTGTTGATGCCCTTTTTAAGGGGATGCAGTCACGTGGCTTCGCCGACCCCGAAACGAAAATGATCGTCATCGAAGGAGAGCGCTTCCCGCTCACGATCGAGGAAGTCCAGCGCCGAGTTCCGCATGTGCAAACGCCTGACGACAAGGCTCGGCACAAGGCGCGAGAAAAAATGAGCTGGGAGAAAAGAATCCGCGATCGCTGGAGCGAGGCTCGCTGGGATTTCAGGCCGTCGAACGAGTTTTCGATCAAGAGATGGTACTCGACCGTCGTCATCAAAGACAGTTCACGGGGGACCATAGAGGAACGTCTTCGAGAGGTTCCCGCGATCCTCATGCGCGCCGCCTTCGCAAATCGCGAAGAAGACCGCCAAAGGCAGCGGCGCCAGCGCTACTTGGACGGGATGGCGGAACGTCGCCGTTTCGCTGCCCGACTCCGGGAGATCGATGACGAAGCTACGGCGCGGTTGGACGAGCACGCGCGGCGTTGGGGAGCCGCAGAGCGCATAAGAGCCTTCATCGGCGCCGTTGAGGCCCTGAAGGTCGATAGTGGCCTTGAAGCTCGACGCCGACACTGGATCGATTGGGCCTCAATCCACGTCGCCAACCTAGACCCGCTAAACGAACCGTCCGCCCTGTTCGGTGGCGACCTCGACGAAATCGAGGAACTGACAGCGCTGCTTGCGCGCGACCCTCCTGTTGAGTGAGGGGCCAGCACGCCCTGCCTTGCGCCGAAGAAGCGCCCACGGCACAAAGGCCCGCGAAATCGGTCGAGTTGCTGCGCTTTGTGCCCCATGTGTGCCCCAAACTCCACAAGGCCAAGCTCAAAGTTCACTAACTCACTGATTTAATTGGCCAGGCCCGGTAGCTCAGCAGGATAGAGCAGCGCTTTCCTAAAGCGAAGGTCGGGGGTTCGAGTCCCTCCCGGGCCGCCACGCAGTCCCTGTAAGCCTTCGCCTGCTGGCTGCTATCAGGGGGCGACGCGGCGGGGTACGAGGCGTTCGCTCTTGAGGGCTTCCTGGGCGCCGGAGACGCCGGCCTCGCCGTATTCGGCGTCCTCGTTCACCTGCCACACGTCATAGCGCCGCTCGCCGAGGAGAATATTCTCGGCCGTCAGCATCGCCGTCATCATGGCGTGGTCCTGGTTGTTGTACTTGTGCATGCCGTTGCGCCCGACCAGGTGCAGGGTCGGGAAGTTACGCTCCAGGTCGACGCGCACGGCCTCGACATTGGCCTGATAGGCGTCGTCATAGATCGGATAGGCCTTGGCCTGGCGCACGACGCAGGCGTCGACCACGTCCTCGGGCCGGATCAGGCCGATATAGGCGATCTCGCGCTTAGCGGTCTCGTGGGGGGCCTTCCCTGAAAGCCCCGAAATTCCGAGGCTTGGGTTCCCGCAATCCGTCATCGAGCGCCGTCTCCGAGGCCCCAAACCGGTCTTGCCACAAGCCCAACCCTACGATGCGACCGGCGCTTCGGCACCAGGCGCTCCCGTCTGAACATCGCGCTGCAGCAGCCACCGAACATTGCTGAACCGGCCGTCGGCAGCGAGGCCTTCATTCAGGACAGTCAGAACAGACGCATAGATAATCTCGTCCTGACGCCTCGGAATTAGGCCTGCATAGCATTTACTTGAAAGAACGAAGCAATCACCGAGATCAGAAATCTGAATCCAGATTCGACGCTTTTCCACCTTCACTTCGAAGTCCCAACCATGCTCGCCCTGATGCTCGGGCGGCGTGACTGCGTATGAGCGGCTCCTAAGCATCTGCGAGATCGCGTCGGCGACAGCGCGCCCGCCAAACTGTATGACCTCGCCGTCTTCCTCGACCATATCGTCCGGAAAATCAGCCGTGAACTCGGCGCAAGGCCGGATCAGCATGATTACTCCTCCTCGTCCGAAGCGTCATAGACCAGGCCGCCGACGCCCGACGCCGTTCCTCCGACGCGCGCTTTCAATGGAGCAGGACTTCCATACCAGAGGCGGCCTGGCATCGAATACTTCTCCAGCCCGAGCGCATTGCCGCTCCAACGTTCGCCCCCGACGCGTGCGGGAAGCTTGCCTCCGTGGAAGGCGGGATCAACTCTAAAGTGACGTTCGTAGAAATCGCCGCGGGTCATACCCTCCGGAGCGAGGCGATTAAACAGGCCATCGCTGTAGGCCCGAGGCAGAGGCCCTCCGCCGAGGATGGTTGGCAGCCTGTAGCTTCGCGGAATGAAGTGGTGACCCATGCCCCTCACCGGGTACGGCTCCGCGAGGTACGCCGCGCCGGCAGGGCTGAACCCCTGTGCGACGTACTTTTCAACCTTCGCCGCCTTCGACACGGCGCCAAGGCCTTTGACGCTCTTCGCCAGCGGGCCGCCGACCGCGAACGACCCAATATCAACGGCTAACTCGCCCTGATTCATTCCGACGTTCAGCCGTCGGCGGACCTCCTCCCCCACCGTGGGCGCGACGGGGGTTGCGCTCGGATCCAGATCCACGCGCATCTGATGCGTCTTCGCCCGAACGTCACGCGCGACGCTTTGAGGATCGGCGACGCCCTTCCTCACGTAGTCCATGCCCCGTGACGCGGCGCCGGCCAGCTGCGCAGTCGCCGATTCTCCTGGGGGACTTAACAAGAGGTCCACAGGGCTCGTCAGACGCCCGAGGAAGACCGCGCCATCGAAGAGCCCCTCAACAGTGTGAACCCCGCCCCGAACGACGCCTGCAGCATTGCCGACCCGCTGGGCCAAGTCGCCGGCGACGGCCTTCGCCACGGGATTGCGATCTAGGTCGCCCTGAGTCTGACGACGGCCCGCCCCGAGCCCGGGACGCGGCGGCTGAGATCCGACCACCGCTGGCCGAACGACGTCCGAATTACGCGGCGGCGACAAAGCACGCCCCGATTGACCCTGTGCTCCCGGCTTCCCATCCCCGATCAAACTCGCGCCGAAGCGATTCACCTCGCCCTGAGTGCGCAGGACCAGATCACGCCCCGACCTTATCGCCTCGCCGTAGGCCTTGTGCGCAGATGCTTCAGCTTCCTGACCAAAATTCGCGAGCTCGCGCTGCCTGCGCTTGTAGAAGTCCGCCATCGTCTCGAGCACGCCGCCGCGCGCAGGCCGATATCCCGACATGCCAATAGCTCCACGTTGTTCAGGAACACACCCGGCCCGACCCGCGACCGCACGGCCGTTGTCAGACGCTAGAGCTTCTCATGCTTTGCGTGCCGCGTTAAGAACAAACAGTGAACAATGGGCGCTCAGCAGAAGCGACGCTCGGTGCTCCTGGGGCCATTGATTGGCTATTACCAGTTGAGGCGCCGGACGGGTTCTCGCGGGCCAAAGCGGAGACAAGTTCGCGTCCGACTGCCCGCACCGCCAGTCAGTCCCTGTAAGTCGTCTCTTCGGCGGCGGCGGTCCCTGAAAGTCCCGAAATTCCGAGGCTTGGGCTCCCGCAATCCGTCATCCGGCCCTGTCTCCGAGGCCCCAAACCAGGGCCCTTCCGGCCCATTTCAGGGGCCTGTCTCCGCGCAGCAAAAACCGTGACGGTTTCCCTGCTAACACGGACTTTTACAGGGATGATCGTCAAAACGGGCTCATTTTAGCCCATCGCGCCGTGGCCACCTTCCCGCTAACAGGCGAATAACAGGAGACCGCGATCAGCCCCTGGCGAGGCGCTCCAACCAGGCCTGCTGGTCGGCCCAGGCCAGCGGCATCGGGGCCTTCAGCACCTGCCGCAATGTGAGTCCGCGCGGCTGAGTTCCAGCCAGGACCTGACGATGGACATCGGGCGCGATCAGCGCCAGCCGACAAACCTGCCGATCATGCTGGGTCGCCGGCGCTGCGGCGGATCTGAGATCCTGCGGGCTGGCGAAAGGCGACGCCTTGAGTGCGAGAAGATCGGCGTGGGCTCGCTTCGTCGGTCGTTTCCTCGGCCACGCCCCCTGAAATAACAGAATTTCGAAGACCCATTCCCACAACCGGAGCCGGCTTCCGACCCTCGGGCAGGGGCACCGTGTTCCCTTTTTGTTCTTTACATCCGCTCACGTTTCTGAGAGAATACTGGCAGCGTGAACTGCGGCGCCCGGCGATCCCGGCATCGTCCGCACGCACGCTGATCCCTCACCCCCCAGCACTGCCCTGCGCCGCCTGACCGAGGCGAAGCGCGCCGCAGTCATGCCTGAAGGAAAGCAGCATGGCCTACAGCCAGGTGGATCCCGCACGTCTGCAGGGAGACGCGCTCAGACGTTGGTACCTTCGCTCCGCCGCGGACATCGAGCAGGAACGGCAAGACCGGGCGGCGCAACACTATGATGCGTTCTTCCGAGCCGCGCCCTCACCCCAGCCGACCCAGGGCCTCGTTGGAGGGCGTGCGACCACACCGATTGGCGCCCACGCCTCGGAAATTCTCGGGGTCGCCGCCGGCCCGAACAGCTCGCATGGCCAGCGGGGAGTGTCTGGCGGCTCCTGGCTCGAAAGCAGATGGGATCGCAATGGTTATGCAGAGAATCAAGGCGCTGATGGACGTGACCACACTCAGTTCGCCGCAAACAGCTGGAACTGTGCTGGGTGCCACTCAGGGCCGGCGCCCACGCCGCCACCGTCTGGATCGCGGCCCTCTCCACTGCCTTACGCGACACCGTGGACACCTAAATCGCCGCCGCGAAAAACTTCAAAACCACATCCGCGGCAATGCGCCATGCAGAACATGAACGACTCGCGGATATGCAGTCGCGAACCCGGCGACGCCTGGAAGTCAGTCTGTCTTCAGAGCGCATCGGACCGGGAAGCTCATTGCATTGCATCCGATGGTGAGATCGGATGGCCACCACTTCAAACGCATGACAGACGGTAAGACATGACGGTGATCGCAGCGGCGGAATTCGATGTCTCCTACACCGCTGCGAAGATGGGTGTCCGGGTGTTCGCTCCCGTGTGGGATGCGGACTATGAGTTGTGGTCCTGCACGTTCGAGATCGATGATCCGATAGACCTGATGCGGGATATACGCGGCGTCTCGAGCCTGCAGGCCCTTCTCCTCGCGATGAAAACGCTGTCTGCCTGCCTCTACGGATCGGATCTCTATAGGAGAGGAGAGCTGGGAATTTACGGAGCGTTCGGCGGCAATCTCTCCATCCCGGCGCCCCAGGTATTGCTCGACAGGGTACCCTTCCCCTTCTGACTTGGAGAATCCAAGTTCCTGAACAAGCACCTTCACCTGAACCAGTGAGAAAGCTCACAGGCGGAGACAACTCGACGTCAGACTGCCCGCACCGCCAGTCAGTCCCTGTAAGTCGTCTCTTCGGCGGCGGCGGTCCCTGAAAGTCCCGACATTCCGAGGCTTGGGCTCCCGCAATCCGTCATCCGGCCCCGTCTCCGAGGCCCCAAACCAGCGCCCTTCCGGGCCATTTCCGGGGCGCGTCTCCGCGCATCAAAAACGGTGACGGTTTCCCCGCTAACAGGGAACTTTACAGGGATGATCGTGAAAACGGGCACATCTGGCCGATCGCGCCGCGGCCACACACCTACTAACCTACCAACTACATTGGCTTTTTGTCGGGGCGGATTCCCAAATTCCCTATGCACCGGAACAGGGAATTAATTCCGCCGAACAGGGAGGAAAGACGACCATAACAGGCGAATAACAGGAGACCGCGGTCAGCCCCTGGCGAGGCGCTCCAGCCAAGCCTTCTGGTCGGCCCAGGCCAGCGGCATCGGGCCCTTCAGCACCTGCCGCAATGTGAGTCCGCGCGGCTGAGTTCCAGCCAGGACCTGACGCTGGAGATCGGGCGCCATCAGCGCCAGCCGACAGACCTGCCGATCATGCTGGGTCGCCGGCGCTGCGGCGGATCTGAGATCCTGCGGAGTCGTGAACGGCGACGCTTTCAGCGCCAGGAGGTCTGCACCGAGCGCACTTTCCCGCGGCACCCGTAGATACGTTTGGCGGCGGCGCTGCAGCGAACGGCGCGCTTTAGAAATCCGCCGATAGCTCGACCCTAACGTCTTCGACGAGTGAATAGGCAGGTCCCCGTCGCAAAAGGGGGCCGGCGCCTCCGGCCGCTGTCAGGCGGCGACGCGGCGGGGCACGAGGCGTTCGCTCTTGAGGGCTTCCTGGGCGCCGGAGACGCCGGCTTCGCCGTATTCGGCGTCCTCGTTCTCGTCGCAGGACATGCCCCACACCTTCTCGGTGTAGGTCTTGAAGAAGATCGAGAACAGCCGCTCGCCGAACTGGTTGCGGGTCCACTGGTGGAAGGTTTTGGGCTCGCGCACCGGAGTGACCTT
>Ga0307516_10000114_pt1 | contig 93691 bp, 70 predicted proteins | sample 19_EM_MG_FD_203310 | JGI IMG/M metagenome (GOLD analysis project Ga0307516, IMG submission 203310) | Populus trichocarpa ectomycorrhiza microbial communities from riparian zone in the Pacific Northwest, United States - 19_EM | ecosystem: Host-associated > Plants > Roots > Unclassified | place... | reverse complement strand
TCGGCCGTCACGATGTTGCACTCGTCCTGCAGCAGCTCGCTGATGTAGGCCAGCATCTCCGGACTGTCGTCGACCACCAGCAACCGCGGCAGCACACCCTGCGCCGTCGCGGGCCCGTCGCTGTGCGGCTGCGCCGCGGCAGCCGGCAGCGGCCGGCTGCCCTCTTGCAAGCGCAGTTGCCGCAGTTCAGCCGGGGCGGCACCGGGCAATGGCGCGCCGGCTTGATCGGCTCCTGCGGCGGGGGCGGCCTGCGTGGCGGCGTGGCGCAGCGCCTGCAGCCGATCCGTGCCGCGCGGCAGTCGGACGAAGAAGCGCGAGCCGCGACCCGCTTCGCTCTGCGCACCCACCGTGCCGCCCATCAGGGCCGCCAGTTCCTTCACCAGCGCCAAGCCGATGCCGGTGCCGCCGTGGTGGCGCGTGGCCGAACTGTCGACCTGTGAGAAGCGCTGGAACAGCCGCGGCAACTGGTCCGGCGCAATGCCGATGCCGGAGTCTTCGACCGCGAACTCGAAGCAGGCGTCATCGATCACCGCCGCCTGCACGTGGACCGTGCCGTGGGTGGGTGTGAACTTGATCGCATTGCTGATCAGGTTCAACGCGATCTTCTCGAAGTGCTGCAGATCCAGGCAGACGTCGGACAGCGCCGGATCGACCTGCCAGGTCAGCGCGCAGCTCTTGTGTTCGGCCGCCACCGCGGCGTCTTCGGCCAGCACGCCGATCGCCTGCACCAGGTCGACCACCTGCCAGCGCAGCTCGAACTTGCCGGCTTCGGCCTTGGAAAAGTCGAGGATGTCGTTGACCCGGTTCATCAACAGCAAGGCATTGCGCTGGGCCCGATCGAGCTGGGTGCGCCAGCCGGCCGATGGTGCCGGCATCGCCCTCAGTTGCTCCAGCGGCGCCAGGATCAGGGTCAGCGGCGTGCGCAGTTCGTGGCTGACGTTGGCCAGGAATTCACTCTTCGCCTGGTTGGCGGCCTCGGCCGCATCGCGGGCGCGCTCCAGCTCGGCCTCGAGCTTGGCGCGTTCATCGATCTCCGCCTCCAGGCCGGCGTTGGCGGCAGCCAATGCACGGGCCCGGCGCCGGTTCAGCAACAGCGCCCACACCACCACGGTCACCAGCACGCTGACCAGCAGGCCGCTGATCAGCACCAGGCGCGGCCGTTGCGTGTCAATGCCGGCATCGAAGGCGGGCAGCGAGTCGAAGCGCAGGGTCCAGCGATGGCTACCGAACTCGAAGCCCTGGTCGCCGCTGAAGGACGCCTGCTGCACGGCAGCCGCACCCTCCTGGCTGTCATACATCAGGCTGTCGGTCGCGACCGCACCGTCGAAGACCCGCAAGCGGATGTCGGGCAGCGTGTCGGGGCCGAGGATGCCCTGCATCAGATCTTGCATGCGGAACTGCGCGCACACATAGCCGGCCAGCGCGGCGCGACGCTGCGCCTGCGTCGCCGGTGCATCGCCCGGCTGGTAGACCGGCAGGCACATTACGAAGCCGTTCTGCACGCCGTCGGCCGTTTCCTGGATCAGCCGCACCTTGCCCGACGCGGCCGGCAGGCCGCTGTCGCGGGCGCGCACCAGCGCCGCGTGCAGCGCCGGCTCAGTCAGCATGTCGTAGCCGAATGCGCGCAGGTTGCGCCAGTCGAACGGCTCCATGTAGACGATCGAGGTGTATTCGGGCCGCTCGCCGGCGGGCCGGATCTCGTACTCCGGGAATCCCTCGCCGCGCACCTTGCTCAGGTGGGTCGCCAGGTGTTGAGGTTGCACCGCGGCGGCATAGCCGATGCCCTGGATGCCGGGAAAGTTCTTTTCGATTTCCAGTGCGCGCACGTAGCGGTGCCAGCCGTCGCGGGTGACTTCGGTGTTGGCCGCGAACATGCCGACACCGCCGCGCAGGATCTGCTCGTAGGCCAGCAGGCGTTGCTGGATCGCGAACTGGCCCTCGGTCTGCTTGAAGTCGAAGCGCGTGCGCGCGATCCGGGTCATCTCGGCAGCGGTGCCGTGCCACAGCCACAGCGTGACCGCCAGCAGCGACGCCAGCAAGGGCAGCAGCACCACGGCAAGCGCGCTGCGGCGGGCGCTTTCGGCACCGGCCAGTTGCCGCCAACCCACGAGCGACGCACCCCAGCGCGACCCGCGGCGGGTGGGTGTGTGTGGCAAGGGTGAAGCAAGACGGTCCATCTCTGTCGTGGCGCGCGAAGGCGTCCTCCATCCGTGAACACCGAGGCGCGCGGCGCAATACCGGCGCATGTCCAGCCCGATGGCGGATCCAACGATGTACCGCAATTTCGTCCAGTGCCCGGCCCAACTTGAGCCGGCACGCTGGCCGCGATGCATCCTTCACGCTTGCGGCGTGGTGCCCGTACCGCGGTCCGGGACACGGGGCGTGCATACCGCACGAAGCCGGCACGCATCCTGATCAAGCCGTACGACGGACGGCCATATTCCCGCGGGTGCCATCCCCAGGCACCCGCTCATTGACGGACATTAGCGGGCGCCCCGTTCAGCAACCTCTCTCTTGACGATCGAGTGCACCCATGAACATGACCCTCAAGACCGCCCTCGGCGGACTGATCGCCGCGTCGATGCTGGCATCGCCCTGCGCGTGGGCGCAGACGAAGAAGCTCACGATCGGGCTGGCGGTGGCCAACCTGAACGCCGACTTCTTCAACCAGATCAAGCAGTCGGTGGAAGCCGCGGCCAAGAAGAAAGGCGTGACCGTGATCACGGTCGACGCCCAGGGCGACGGGGCACTCCAGGTCACCCAGATACAGCAGTTGATCACCCGCAAGGTCGACGCACTGATCTACATTCCGGCGGGCGCCACCGCGGCCGGCGTGCCGGTGAAGGCCGCCAAGGCGGCGGGCATTCCGGTGGTGGCCGTCGATCGCAACCCGCCTGACGCGCCGGGCGACACCTTCATCGCGACCGACAGCGTGGCGGCTGCGCGCATGCTGGGCGAACACGTCATCAAGCTGACCGGCGGCAAAGGCGCCATCGGCGTGATCCAGGGCCAGCTCGGCACGACACCGGAGCTGGATCGCGACCAGGGCTTCAGCGAAGCGATCGCCAAGGCGCCGGGGCTGAAGGTGGTGGCCAAGCTGCCCAGCACCACGTGGGGCCAGGACGAGGGGTTCAAGATCAGCCAGGGCATGCTGCAGCGCGATCCCAAGATCACGGTCTTCTTCGGGCGCGCCGATGCATTGGCGCTGGGCGCGGTGCAGGCGGTGAGGGTGGCCGGCCTGAACCACAAGATCATCGTGGTCGGCTTCGACGGCGACGTGGCCGGGCTGAAGGCCGTCAAGAGCGGGGTGCTGGATGCCACCATGACGCAGCGCACCCAGGCGATGGGTCGGCTCAGCCTGGACGCGGCCCTCGACCTGATCGCCGGCAAGAAGCTGCCGCAGCAGCAGTTGCAGCCGGCCGCGCTGACGACCCGGGACAACGTCGACCAATACATCGCCGAGCATCCCTGAGGGCGCTTGTAGTCCACATGCAATGAAGGCGTGACGCCTTTGGTGATCACCCGGGTACGGAACCGTCCCGGGGGGCGCGGGCCATCCGGCGGTCGATCTTCCTGTCGTCCAACCCGTCGCAGAGGCGTTGCAGCGCCTTGGGGTCCTCGCACGATCGCACGCCGTTGTCTTGCGCCTCGAAGGTGATGCCACGTTTGCGCCGTTGGCACTTGGCGTACTCGTTGCTGGTCGATGCACTCGCGCTCGCGCACCGCGTGCTCGCGCAGGACAGGCTCCGCAAACGCTGTGTGATACCTTAATCTCCGGCCCCGGTCGTGCTCGGGGTCTTCGGACCCCATTGAGGGTGGAACGAAGTACCAGACCCCCGCGCCGAAAGCCCCTCATGCAACCCGTCATCCGCAGCCTGCTCGACACCGACCTCTACAAGTTCACGATGTGGCAGACCATGCTGCACCGGCATCCGCAGACGCACTCCGAATACAGCTTCGTCTGCCGCAACACCAGCGCCTACCCGCTGAGCGAGCTGCGGGACGAGGTGAGCGAGCAACTCGACCACCTGTGCAGCCTGGGCTTTGCCGCCGACGAACTGGCCTACCTGGGCGGCCTGCGTTTCATCAAGTCCGACTTCGTCGACTTCCTGCGCATCTTCCGGCTCCAGCGCGACTTCATCTCGGTTCACGCTGAGGGGCCCACACTGGAGATCACCGCCCGCGGGCCGCAGGTGCACGTGATGGCCTTCGAGATCTTCGTGCTGGCCATCGTCAACGAGTTGTACTTCCGGCGCTTCGACCGCGAGGCCGCGCTGCAAGAGGGCCGTCGCCGGCTGCAGGCCAAGATCGCGCTGGTGCAGGCCTTCGGGCAGGAGCCGCCGCGGCGCCATCCCTTCGAGTTCTTCGACTTCGGTGTGCGCCGGCGCTTCAGCGGCGACTGGCAGCGCGAGGTGGTGAGCACGTTCAAGCGCGAGCTGTCGCAGTACTTCAAGGGCACGTCCAACGTGCTGCTGGCGCGCGACCTGGGGCTGGTGCCCATCGGCACCATGGCCCATGAATACATGCAGACCTACCAGGCGCAGGAGGTGCGCCTGCGCGATTCGCAGGCCGCGGCGCTGGAAGACTGGGTCAAGGAATACCGCGGCGACCTGGGCATTGCGCTGACCGACGTGATCGGCATGGATGCCTTCCTGTCCGACTTCGACCTCTACTTCGCCAAGCTGTTCGACGGCTTGCGGCACGACTCCGGCGACCCGGTGGTGTGGGGCGAAAAAGCCTTGGCGCACTATGCGCGCCTGCGCATCGACGCGCACACCAAGCGGCTGGTGTTCTCTGATGGTCTGGACATGACCCGTGCGCTGGCGCTGTACCGCCACTTCGCCGACCGCACGCAAGTGGGCTTTGGCATCGGCACGCACCTGAGCAACGACGTGGGGCTGCGCACGCTCAACATCGTCATGAAGCTCACGCGCTGCAACGGCCAGCCGGTGGCCAAGCTGTCCGACAGCCCCGGCAAGACGATGTGCGACGATCAAACGTTCCTGGCCTACCTGCGCCAGGTGTTCAACGTGCCGGCCACTGTGCCGGCGTGAGGAAGGGGTCATGATGAAGGTCACGCTGGCCCAGCTCAACCCCACCATCGGCGACATCGACGGCAATGTGGCCGGCATGGTGGCTGCCGCACGGCGTGCGGCAGCAGACGGTGCTGGCCTGGTGGTGTTTGCGGAGCTGTCGCTCACCGGGTACTACCCCGCCGACCTGTTGAACGAGCCTGGCTTCATGAGCCGCGTGGAGCAGGGCCTGGAGGCGCTGCGCAGCGCTTCTCGGGATCTGCCGGAGCAGCACTGGGTGGTGGGCGCGCCGGTGCCGCACGGCGGGCCCGGCAAGCCGCTGCACAACGCGCTGCTGGTGCTGCACAACGGCGCGGTGGTGCTGCGCTATGCCAAACAATTGCTGCCCACCTACGGCGTGTTCGACGAACGCCGGCACTTTGAGCCCGGGCCGGACGTGGCCCGTGTGCTGCGTATCGGCGACACGCAGATCGGCCTGCTGGTGTGCGAAGACGGCTGGAACGACGCCAGCCGCGACTACGCGGTCAACCCCTTCGAGCGCCTGCGCGACGCGGCCCCGGACTGGGTGGTCGTCATCAATGCCAGCCCCTCGAACATCGGCAAGCGCGAGCAGCGCCACCGCATCTTTGCCGCGGCCAGCCGGCGCCATGGCCTGCCCATGCTCTATGTCAACCAGGTCGGCGGCCACGACCAACTGGTCTACGACGGCGCTTCGTTCGCAGTGGAGCCGCAGGCCGGCGTGGTGTTCGAGGCGCGGCGCTTCGTGGAGGACGTGGTCACGTTGCGCGTGCAGGGCGGGCGCTTCCTGGCGGCCGATGGCGGTGCGCTGCCCAAGGTGGTTGCCGAGGGCTTGTCCACCCTGGCTTTCTACCGCGCCCAGATCGTGCTGGGCCTGCGTGACTACGCGCGGCGCTGCGGCTTCCAGCAGGCGGTGGTGGGCTCGTCCGGCGGCATCGACAGCGCGCTGACGCTGGCGCTGGCTGCCGAGGCGCTGGGCCCGCACAACGTGGTGGCGGTGACGATGCCCTCGCGCTATTCCTCTGCCGGCTCGGTGGACGACTCGGTCACGCTGTGCCGCAACCTGGGCGTGGTGCTGCACACCCACCCGATCGCGGACCTGGTGGCCGGCTACGCCCAGCAGTTTGAGCGCAGCTTCGGCCCGCCGCTGCAAGGCCTGCCGCTGGAGAATCTGCAGGCCCGCATCCGCGGCACGGTGCTGATGGAGTATTCCAACCACTTCGGCCCCTTGCTGCTGACCACCGGCAACAAGTCGGAGATCTCGGTGGGGTACTGCACGCTGTATGGCGACACGAACGGCGGCCTGGGGCTGATCGGCGACTTGTACAAGACGGAGGTGTTCGAGCTGTCCCGCCACCTGAACCAGGCCGCGGGCCGCGAGCTCATCCCGGCCGCCATCCTGGACAAGGAGCCCTCGGCCGAACTGGCGCCGGGGCAAAAGGACAGCGACAGCCTGCCGCCTTACCCGGTGCTGGATCCCATCCTCAAGGTGCTGATCGAAGGCAGTGGCCTGGCATCGTGGGAGCTGGACCAGGCCCAGGCGGCCATGGAGGCCTTGCGCGCCGAGCCCGCCGGCCGGGCTTTGGTGGAGCGCGTGCGCGGCATGATTGCGCGCAATGAATACAAGCGCCGCCAGGCGCCGCCCATCGTTCGGGTGCGTGCGCGTGCCTTCGGCAGCGGGCGCCAGATGCCGATCGCGGCCGTGCACGGTTAGCTGTCTACCCCCGCCAGGACACCCACCCATGACCTCGGCCTCGCGCCCGTCTTTGCGCACCTATGCCGCCGCCGTGATGATCGGCCGCTTCCAGCCCTTCCACGAGGGGCACCTGCGGTTGCTGCGGCAGGCGCTGGCCGCCGCGCCCCTGTGCGTGCTCGTCATCGGCTCGGCCCACCAGGCGCGCACGCCCAAGAACCCATTCACCTGGCAGGAGCGCGCGCAGATGATCCGCCTGGCGGTGCCCGAGGCCGACCGCGCCCGGCTGCTGTTCCTGCCGGTGCGCGACTACTACGACGAGGTGCGCTGGACGGCCAAGGTGCGCCAGGGCGTGGGTGATCTGCTCGCCTCGCAAGGCCTGGGCGCCGCCGCCGCGGTGGCGCTGGTGGGCCACTTCAAGGACGCCAGCAGCGAATATCTGCGCGGCTTTCCCGGCTGGGTGCTGGTGAATGCCGAGCCCTTGCCCGGCGTGGATGCCACGACCTTGCGCGATGCCTTGTTCGGCGCGGGCGGCAACCTGGACGTGGCGCTGGCGGCCCTGGTGAGCCTGGCCCCTCAGACCACGGTGGATTTTTTGCGGGCCTGGGCGGTGCAGTCGTTCTTTCCCGGCATCGTGGAGGAGTGGCGCATGCTCGGGCGGTACAGGCAGGCCTGGGCCCAGTCACCGCATCCGCCGGTGTTCGTGACGGCCGATGTGGTGCTCCGTTGCGCCGGCCTGGTGTTGCTGATCCGCCGCGGCCATGCGCCCGGCAAGGGGTTGAGCGCTGTGCCGGGAGGCTTCATTGAGCCGCGCGAAACCGTCTACCAGTCTGCCGTGCGCGAGCTTCGCGAGGAGACGCACATCAACTTGCTGGACCTGAGCCTGCGCCAGTGCCTCAAGGAGGTGGCCGTGTTCGACCACCCCGACCGCAGCCAGCGCGGCCGCACGATCACGCATGCGCATTACTTCGACCTGGGGCCGCGCAACCTGCCGGAGGTGAAGGCCGGCGACGATGCCGAGGCGGTGGAGTGGGTGGCCATTGATCGGCTGGCGTCGATGGAGGACCGGTTCCACGACGACCACTTCCACATGCTGGATCACTTCCTGGGGTTGACGGGGGATTGAGCTTTCCGAAACTCCGACTGGTGTTCATGCGTGAACCTTCAGGTAAGCGGGTGGCACATGGTCCACCAGCCAGACGCCATTGGCTGAGCGATAGAAGACATGGCCGTCCGTGCACAAGCGTGTGGCATCGATCGCCAGCACCACGGGGGCTCCATAGCGCTGGCCCACGGCCCGCGCGGTGGCTGGGTCGTGGCTCAGGTGCACATGGTGCCGTTGGCGCTTGTCCAGCCCGGTATCCAGGATGGCTGCCAGGAACCGAGTCGCCGTGCCGTGGAACAACGTGTCCGGTGGCGTGGCCGGGTCCAGGCCCAGCGCCACGTCGATGGAGTGGCCTTGGCTGGCGCGGATGCGCTGCCCGTCGGCGCTGAGGGCGAAGCGTTGCTTGTCGGAGCTGCCAACCACCTCGGCCAGCACGTCGCGCGAGATGGGCCGGCCGGCCGTGGCGGCCTTGGCGAGGAGTTCATCGACGCCAGCCCAGCCGGCTTCGTCCAGCGTCAGGCCAATGGACTGGGGCTGGTGCCGCAGCACCAGGCTCAGGAACTTGCTGATTGATGTCAGTTCGGATTGTTGGGTCATGCCAGTCAGTGGCTTCAAGTCAATTGATAGGTTGCACAATACAACCCACATTCCACGTCATCAAGCAAAAGCAACTCCAAAGGCGCCCCGGGTGACACCGACACCACAGAAATTGCCGCAGCCCGCCGCGGCCCCCTCGCCGTTCCCGTTGCCGTACACCACGGTGGACGTGGTGATCTTCACCGTGCTGGACGATGTGCTGCAAGTCTTGCTGGTGCAGCGGCCCCACTGGGACGCGGAACCGCACCCCGGCCGCTGGGCCTTGCCGGGGGGCTTTGTCGATGTGGACGTGGACGCCGACCTGGAGGCCTGTGCGCGGCGCAAACTCAAGGACAAGACCGGCCTGGTCAGCCCGTACCTGGAGCAGCTCGGCAGCTGGGGCAGTGCGCGCCGCGACCCGCGAGGCTGGTCGGCCACGCATGTCTACTTTGCGCTCCTCCCCGCGCGCCACCTGGCGCTGGCCAAGGGCGCCAATGCTGCCGATGTGGCCTGGTTCAAGGTGGATGAACTGCGGCCGCGCACCCAGCTCGCGTTCGACCATGGCGAGATCCTCGAGGCCGCCGTGGCCCGCCTGCGCGGCAAGGTGGAGTACACCTCGCTGCCGGCATTTCTCTTGCCGGAGCCGTTTACTCTGCCGCAGTTGCAGCGCATGTACGAGGCGGTGCTGGCACGGGCCGTGGACAAGAGCGGTTTCCGTACACGCATGCTGTCGGCCGGGTTCCTGGATGAAGCCGGCCTTATCGCCGGTCCGTCGAAGCGGCCCGCGATGGGGTACCGTCTGCGTGACGACAAGGCACCGGTGGTGTTCCCGCGCACGTTCAGCCCGCGCGAGGGCTGAACTGTGGGCACCCGGTGCCGCTGAGTGAATGGTGGTTACGAACAGCCTCTGCGAGACCTCATGAATCGACCCAAACCCTTTTCAATGATCCGCGAGTTCCACCTGGCCGACTGGTTCACGCTGGGCAATGCGGTGTGCGGCGTGGGCGCCTTGTTCTCGGTGATGACGTTTCTGCAGGTGGGTGCCACGCTGCACATCCTGTTCGCCTGCGCCCTGGTGCTGGCGGCGCTGGTGTTCGACGTGCTGGACGGCCGCATTGCGCGCTGGCGCCAGCGCAGCTCGGCCATGGGGCGCGAGCTGGACTCGCTGGCCGACGTCATCTCGTTCGGCGTGGCGCCGGCGGCCATTGCCTATGGCTGCGGCATGCAGGGCATGTACGACCGCATCGTGCTGGTGTTCTTCGTGGCCTGCGGCGTGTCGCGCCTGGCGCGCTACAACGTCACGGCCGAGGCGTTGTCCGGCGGCACCGGCAAGGTCAGCCACTTCGAGGGCACGCCCATCCCCACGTCCATTGTGCTGGTGATGGTGATGGCCGCGGCCACCTGGCAGGGCGCGCTGGGCCCGCAGCTGTGGTTCGGCGTGGTGGAGGTGGCCGGCTTCAAGCTGCACCCGCTGGTGCTGCTGTTCGCGCTGTCCGGCTCGCTGATGGTGAGCCGGATCCGCATTCCCAAGCTTTGAGCCGGCGCGGGCACCGGTTGCCCTTCAGCGCTTCTTCACCCCCACCGAATACTTGCCCGTGCCGGCACTGCGGTCGTAGTGCCGCACCTGCACGTAGTAGTCGCCGGCCAGCAATTGCGCCGCGATGCGTGGGTTGAGGCCGTAGCCGCTGTCGTCGTCCTCTTCGATCAGCGCCGTGGGGCTGTTGGGGCCGAAGAGCTTCATGTAGACATCGGTCTTGCCCTGGGTCTCGATCACGTAGGCGCCGTTTGCGTCGGCGCGGAAGCGGTACAGGTCTTCCTCGCCGGGCTGGCCGATGGCGGCCTCGGTGCGCGCGGCGCCCACCGTCAAGGCCACGGCGGCCGGCAGGCCGGGGCTGGCCTTGGGGTACATCTTGGCGCCGGCGATGAACTCCTTGTCCAGCGCCGAGAGCACGTCGTTGGCATGCGTGGCCACGCCGTTGGTGGTCCACTCGGGTGGGAAGGCATACAGCATGATGGAGGCCGGGTCGAACGCGGTGCCGTTGATCTGGTCGGCCGCGTACTTGAAGAACACGTTGTGCCGCACCGTCTCCGGGTCCCAGAAGTTGGGGGCGCCGCCCAGCGCCTTCAGCACCGCCGGCTCGTTCCACTGGATGCCGCCGGCCGGGCTGGAGTGTTCGTGGGCCAGGCCGATGGCATGGCCGAACTCATGCGCCACGGTGCCGCCGTCCAGGAAGCCCAGGTTCATGGTGGCCTGGTTGAACGGCACGCTGCGGGCATCGGTGCCGATGGTGGACCAGGCGCCGTCGTTGTCGTCGTAGGTGATGCGGATCTCGGCCTCAGGGGCGGTGCCGAACTCGAACTTCAGGTTGGCGACGGCAGACCACCAGGCCGCCTGTTCGCGCGTCTTGGCTTGCTGCTGCGGCGAGCCGCCCATGAACCGCACGCGCAGCGTGGATCCGTTCATCCAGCTCTTGCCGCGCGGGGCGATGGCACGTGCGCGGCCCGGCACGCCCGGCACCGTGAGATGCGGGCGCAGCAGGTCGCGCGGAAGAATACGGTCGAAGCAACATTTCGGAGCAGGCATGGCAATCCCTTTCACGAAGGAAGACAACAACGACGGCGGGCCAGGTGCGGCCAGAGAAGGCCAGGCGGGGTCTGATGGAGAGGGAGGTGATCCGCAAGTCCCGGCCGTGCTCGCGGTGTCCCAATGTATAGGTGGGTGGGGGGCCGGTGTCATCCTTCTGGTTAGGGAGGCCGGATCCCGCAAACCGCGGCTCATATAGCGGCACTTTTGCGCGCCAAGCCACACTTCGCAGGTTGCAATTCGCAATGGATGTGTGCATGCGTCAGCAACTGTCGGGGGGCCGTCGCATCGCACCGCGGCATGTGACCCGGGGCATGCCGCCGCCGCCGGGGTGGGCCGGGCGAGGCGCGTTGACCGGCCTGCTTACGACCGCGGGGGCGGATGGGTTGATACTTCGGGCTGACGCCCATCCCGGGCCTGATCTGCCCCGCACCGCCAGACACGCGCTTCGTAGCAATGGCCACCAGTCCCGTCGTCCCTGACAGCGAATACCTGTTCCGGCTCCTCACCTGGCCGGACCGGGAGTGCTGCGCGGCCGTGTTGCGCCGCCTGCATGCGCGCGTGCACGGGCCGGATGCCGACTACTCCGAGGTGCTGACGCGCGAGCGGGTCATCGGCATTGCCTTGCAGGTGCTGGCCGACTCGCCGTACCGCGACGGCACCTTCGAGCCGGGCGAGCCCGTCACGCCGGAGGCTGAGCGCGCCGCGGCCAGCCGCATGCTGCTGGAGCTGCGGCAGCAGGGCTGGCTCGAAGAGCGCGTGGACCCGGTCAACCTGCAGCCCAGCCTGCAACTCACGCCCACCGGCCAGACCTTTGCCGCGGCCTTGTCCCGGCTTAATGATGGCCCCCGCGCCAGCACGCGCCAGCGCCACCTGCGCGCGGCCCACAAGGCGCTGGCCGCCTTCCTGAGCAGCCAGGACGTGGACGAACTGCTCGATTGCCAGGAGTACGTGGGCCGCGTGGCGCAGGACCTGCAGGACGACATCGACCATTTCCGTGGGCTGATCCAAAGCCTCACCCGCGAGGCGCTGGAGCAGAAGATCGACCTGGATGAACTGAACGAATTCGTCGAGCGCCGTTTTGCGCGCGAGTACCCGGCCCGCCACGTGGTGGACGCGGCCGAGCGGCGCCGCAGCCAGATCCTGCAGATGCTGGAGCGCATCCGCGCGCTGGTGCCGGCGCAGATGGCCGCCGCCGATGCCGGCCTGCTGCAGCATGCCGCCTGGCTGGAGGCCGAGGTGGGCGGCAGCACCCCGGTGCAGTGGCTCTGCGACCGCATCGAGGGCACGCTGGAAGCCGCCTGCGGCCTGAAGCTGCCGGTGCTGCGGCGGGAGATGGAGCAGTACGTGAAGCGTTTCACCGGCCTGCTGCGCCAGGCCTTGTCGCTGGACCACAGCGCGCAGTCGCCGATCGCGCGCTGCATGGGCCGGCTCAAGAAAGGCGCGCGCGCCGAACACGATGCCTTGTTGGATGTGCTGGGCGGCCTGATGGGCACGAGCGAGGTGCGCTTGCCGGCGGGCAGCGTGCGCTGGCAGGCGCCGGAGCTGCCCAGCGGCATGCAGATCGCGGCGGCGGCCACGCCCTTGCGTGTCAGTGAATTGGAGATCCTGGCGCTGCTCAGCCAGCGCTGCGGTGATCGCAGCATCCGGCTCTCAGAGCTGCCGGCCCGCGACGCGCTGGACGTGATGGTGATCCTGAACGCCGTGAACGCCACCCGCTCGGCCGAGGGCAGCCGGCACTTCGAGACCCGCAAGCTGCCGGCCCGTTTTGAGACCGAATTTTTCGTCACGAGCGACTACGAGTTCGTGCCCAGGAGGCGGGCCTGAGTGGTGACGACCGCAGTTCCTCCCGCCGCGTACACGTCGGTCCAGAGCTTCATCGACGAGCGGCTCAAGGGCGAAGGCATCGGCCTGGTGGCGCGCGAGCGCTTTGCCGAGATCGCCGGCCGGCTGCTGGCCTCCGGCGTGATCTGGCGCGAGTATTCGCGGGCCGAGGCGCAGCTGTACGAAGATGCCTTGCAGTGCGATGCGCTGCTGCGCGAGTGGTTCACCGCGGCGGGCTTCGGGCTGGCCCATGACGCGGACGCCGGCTTGTTCCGGCTCTACCCGCCGGCCGCCGATGACAGCGAGGACGACGGCGTGGGCCGCCTGCACGCCCGCTTGTCGCGCGACTTCGTGGCCGCCTGCATTGCCTTGCGCTGGCTCTACACCGAGGGCCTCACCGGCAAGCGCGACCTGGTGAACCAGGAACTGCCCATCCCGCTGGAAGAACTCGCCCAGGCCATGACAGTCCTGCTGGGGCATGCGCTGCCGGCCTCGGCCGCCGAGCGCGTGGCCTTGTTGCGTGAGCTGCGCCGGCACCGCGTGATCCGCTTCCAGGAAGGCGAAACCGCCGGTGCCATGGATGCCGGCGTGAGCGTGCTGCGGCCGGTGATGACCTACGTGAGCGACGAGGCGCTGGAAGAGGCCTTGCGCCTGGCCGGGCCGGGGCGGCCCGTGCCGGCCGAGAATGGCCGGCGCGAGAGCGACCGGGAACGCGACCGTGATCGCGGACCACGGAGCCGCCCATGAAGATCAGCCGGCTCATCACCCTGCACTGGGGCACGCTGGAGAACCGCGAGTGGGAGTTCCGCCACACCGTGCTGCTCACCGGCGAGCCGGGCTCGGGCAAGGCCCACCTGCTCGATGCCGCGCAGGCCTTGCTCACGGGGGCAAGAGACGGGCTGTGCCGCTTCAGCACCGAACAAGACGGGCCGCCGCAGGCGCACGCCGAGGAACCGGCCAGCCTGGCGGGCCATGCCCTGGGGCAGATCGGCCCGGGCGTGTTCCTGCGCCGGCGCTCCACCACCTACATCGCGGCGGTGTTCGAGGCCTCCGAGGCGGCCGGCGAAACCGCCTCGTCGTTCACCGTGATCGCCGGCCTGGAGGCGCAAGAGGAGCAAGGCCGCGCGCGGCTGCAGAAGCCGCCGCAGTTCTTTGTGGTGCGGCACATGCTGAACCGCAGCCACTTCCTGCGCGACGGCGTGGTCAGCGACGCGCAGGCCGTGGTGCCGGTGAAGGACTTGTACCTGCACCTGCTGGCGCGGCTGAACATCGTCACCGACGGCGTGCAGCGCTACGACAACGACCTGAACTACCTGCAGCATCTCTACGGCGCGCTCATCGGCAAGACCTACGTGACCGAGGGCGATGCCCTGCGTGCCGCGCGGGCGCTGGTCAAGGCCATGTCGCACCAGCAGGTCGGCAACGTCAACGACCTGGTGCGCCACGAGATCCTGGACGCGCACGACAACACCGACGGCCTGCGCAAGCTGCGCGAGCGCATGCAGGCCCTGGCCCGCCTGCGCACGGAGGCCGAGCACCTGCAGACCAGCATCCGGCGCCTGCGCGACATCGCCGCCGGCAGCGACGAGGTGCTGGAGGTGGCGCGCCGCTTTGTGGTGGACCACATCGCGCATGCGCGCCGGGCCCTCACCGAGGCGCAGGACGAAACCCGCCGCGCCACCGCGACGATCGAGCAGCAGACCCAGCGCAACCGGCAGTCCGAAGAGCGGCTGCAAGGCCTGCGCGACGAACAAGGTGATCTCGAAGGCCGGCAGCACGTCATCCGCGCCCAACTGGGCGAGAGCGACGTGGCGCGCGAGCAGAAGTTCCTGCGCGACAGCCTGGAGCTGTACCAGCGCGAGTTCCGCACCCACTGGGAGACGCTGCGCAGCGCGGCGCGCGCCGCCGGCAGCCTGCTGCTGCGGACCAGCCAGCTGCTGGAGATGGACCTGCCCTCCGTGCCCTCGCTGCAGCGCGCCGCCGAGCCGCTGCACGGCCCGCTGCGGCGCCTGATGCAGCGCTGGCGCGGCGACCTCAACACCAACCTGCTGGCCGACGCCAGCGCCGGCAACGAACTGCCTGCGTTCGAGCTGGAGGACTTCGACGCCGACCTGGTGGCGATGGACCGCATCCTGCGCTGGGACCAGCACTGCGTGGCCACCGCCGTGGTGGAGACCCTCACCGAGGTGGGCACCAAGCGCCGCAAGATCGACGAGGAATACCTGCAGCTGCGCACCGAGCTGCGCTTCCTGCAGTCCGGCAAGTCGCCCGCGCCGGCTGAGGTGCACGAGGCCGTGAGTCTGCTGGAGCGCGAGCTGCCGGGCGCCGAGCCGCGCGTGCTGGCCGAGCTGGTGGAGCCCAAGCCCGGCAGCCGCTGGCAGAACGCCATGGAAGGCTACATGGGGCGCAACCGCTTCAACATCGTGGTGGCGCCGGGCTTTGAGGCGGAAGCCATCCGCCTGGTGCGCAAGCACTTCCAGGACCCTGCCGTGCAGGTGGTACAGGGCAGCAAGGCCATCGAAGACACGCAAGGCCTGGGCTTGCAGGCCACCGCGGCACTGCACGAGCTGCAGTGTTCCCACCCGGTGGCCCGCGCCTACCTGATGGCGCAGTACGGCCGGCTGCGCAAGGTGAAGTCCGAAGAGGGCTTGAGCCGCGTGTCGCAAGGCCTCATGCGCGACGGCACCGGCAGCCGCGGCTACGGCATGTTCTCGTGCTTCGAGGCCGATGCCGGGCTGGTGTTCGGCCCGGCCGCGCACGCGCGCCGCATGGCCTGGTGCGAGCAGCGGCTGGCGCAGATCGGCAAGGACCGCCGCGACCTGGCCCAGCTGGGAACCTCGTTGCAGCACGTGTCGGGGTCGTTCTCCGGCCTGTCGGTGCAGGCGCTGGCGCCCCTGGTCAGCAAGGTGCTGGACGTGCAGCTGCGCTACATGGCCGCGCGCCGCACGCTGGACATGCTGGACAGCTCCTCCATCGATGGCCTGGACCGGCAACTGGCCGAACTGGGCAGCGCGCTGGCGCAGGCGCGCCGCACCTACGACACCGAGATGCAGGAGCTGGGCAAGCAGAACGAGGAACTGCGCCTGGCGCGCGAGCGCAAGCAACTGCACGGCCGCAAGGTGCCGGCGCTGGAGCAGGAGCACAGCCACGCGCTCACCTGGGCGGCGCGCTTCGCCGCGGTGGCCAGTGCCGTGGCCAGCGAGCGCGAGCTGCTGGACGAAGCCCAGACCCTGGCGCAGGACGACAAGGTTTCGCTGCCCGCGCTGAAGTCGCGCGTGGATGCCGCGCCGGGCCAGCTCGACTCGGCCCTGCGCCACCTGGGTTCCTGCGTGGACACCTACCTCATGGCCGCCCGCAGCGACGAGGAGCGCTTCCGCTTTGCCGATCCCTTGTCCGGCCTGGAGCGGCTGGAAGACGTGCTGGTGCCGGTGCTGCAAGTGCGCGAAGACACCGCCCGGCAGCTCTACCGCCAGGAGGCCCTGGGCCTGCCCGGCAGCACCACGCGGCTGGCCGAGGCGCAGGCGCAGTTCAACGCCGTGTTCACCAGCGGCCTGTGCTTCAAGGTGCGCGACGAGGTGCGGGCCGGCCTCTACACGCTGGAAAAGCTCAACCGCGAGCTGAAGAACATCCCCTTCGGGCAAGACAGCTACCGGCTCGAATGGGACTGGGTGCCCGAATTCCAGAAGTACTTCGAGTTCTTCGAGGCGGTGAGCGAGATCGTGGACACGCTGGAGCGCGACCGCGTGCTGGTGTTCGATTCGCAGCATCTGTCGGAGGCGCACCGCGCCACTGCGGCGCGCATCAAGCAACTGCTGCTGTCCGAAGACCGCCAGGCGGCCGAACATACGCTGGAGGAACTGGCCGATTACCGCAACTACCGCCGCTACGACATCGCGCGGCGCAACGAGAGCGGGCAGGTCAAGCTGTCCACCTGGGGCGGCGGCCTGAACGGCGAGCTGGAGACCCCGCTGTATGTGATCCGCGCTGCGGTGCTGGCGCATGCGCTGGGACACTTTGGTCGCGACAAGAGCGGCGCGCCGGCGCTGCGGCTGATGCTGCTGGACGGCGCCCTGGCCGGCATGGACGAAGCGCGCGCGCGCAGCGTGCTGAACTTTTTGTCGCAGCAACTGCGCCTGCAGGTGGTGGCGGCCATGCCGGTGGCCCGGTCTGCCACGCTCAAGCCCGAGTTCGCCCGCGAATTCAGCTTCACCAAGGTGCTGGCTACGCGCAACGGCCAGGCGCTGAGCGTGAGCGAGGCGCAGGAGAAGGACATGAAGCAGGAGGCGCTGGGCCGGCTGTGGGCCGAGCAGGCGCAGGCGCGCGAGCCGGGGCAGGGCGGGGAGGTGATCGGGCTGGAGACGCGGCGGCAGCGGCAGGCGCCGGTGGAAGATGATGCCTAATCAAGCTCCGCCGGCTTTGCCTTCGGCCGGGGCGGATGCGGCGATAGGCTGCGTGGGCGACGCGCTTGGCCGATCAGCCAAGCCCCAGTCACGTGCCTTGTGCATGAACTGTTCGATGTCGCTTGCATGGGCGCTGGCCCATCGCAACCATCGTGCACGCCAGAATTTCTGCCATAGGCTCAGCAGCAGCAGGACACACAAGACGGTGCTCCAGCCGAAGAGCTTGAGGTCGCCGGCAAGTGCCCCGATCATGCCCACGAACGCCAACGCACCCAAGACAGGGAACCAGGACACGAGGATTCCCGTGCCGAGCAGCCATCGGTGGGAATGCCTGCCAGATCCCCCCCCAGCAGCTGCAGCCTGGGACTTGCGAGTCACGAAGACCGCAGCCACGGCCAGCACGCCGATGGCAACAAACAGCGCGCCGGCAATGGCTGCGGCGATCCGTGAGATGGGTTTGGCGGCGGGCTTTGGCGCGCTTTTACGTAGGGTGTAGCCAACTGTTTTGCGCGCCGATTCCAGGTCGGCCAGATAGGCCGCCAGTTCGTCGGGTTTGACGTGATCGGACAGGCTCCGGTATTCATAGGTCAACTGAAGCGTTCGATCGCTGTACGAAGTGGTTCGGCTGAACGTGAACGCGGGGTTCTTGACTTCGCCTTGTGATGCCGCGATGGATCGCTTTTCCGGCAGGATCGCCGTCAAGCTGACGGTGAGATGTTCCGGGTGGTCGATGGCCAGCGGTGCAGTGCGAACGGTATCGTCCGGCCGGTTCAGCATGGCTTTCATGTCGGGGGCATAGAAATACACCGCAGGGCCATCGGCCGGAGCAGGCTCGGCCCACATCGAGCCGAGGCGATAGTGCTCGATGGTCACCAGGCGGTTGGAGGCCTCGTCGTCCTCGAAAGTGAATGGCTTGACGAGTGCCAGGCGAGGATACGAGCGCAGGTAGTAGTTGAGGTAGTTGCGCTGTAGATCATCGATGCCCTCGTTGCGCAGCGTGTTGCGCATGCGGTCCGCGCTGGCTCCTTCATAGGTGGATGTCACCTCCATCGCGGCCGGCTTGTCATACCCCTGCGACGCGTCAATGCGAAAAGCGACCTGCCGTCGCCGTTGCGTGGCCGGTGCCGTCGGGATGGGGGTCAGTGCCGTTGCCAGCCCGTCCAGAACCAGGGCTTGCCCGAAGTCGGCTTGCGAGATGCGGTCGAGCCCTCCCTTTTGTGGGGCTCGCGTCGGATCGAGCCAATAGTCGTGCCTATCCACCTGTGCCCGAACAATCACGTGGTCAAAGGCGCCTGGCATTGGCAGGATCGTTCCCAGGGCGTGTCCCAGTTGTGTGTTGACCAGCGCCGGATGCGCCGTCACGCCCAGTGCACGAAGCATGGTGATGGTCAGGAGTGCCTTGTCCTTGCAGTCGCCGTAGCGTTGCTCCAGCACTTTGCCGGGCGCCCGTGGTGCGTGCGAGCCGGCTCCCATTTCCACGCCCAGATACCGGATCTGCGATTGCACGAAGTCGAGCACGGCAAGCAGCCGTTGGCCTGGTGACTCTGCTTTGGCAGCGATGCGGTTGATCTCGGTGCTCAATGCATCCGTGCGCTTGTCGGGGACCGTGTACAACGGTTCGGCCCAGCGCGCTACCGCGGACCAGTCGGCGAAGGCGCTCCATTGCACGTCGGCGTAGGGGTCGTACCAGCGGGGCGTGTCGTTCTGGCGGGCAAGGGGTGCCACATCAGTGGCCCGCCAGACGTGATCTACCCAGTTGCCGCTTTGGGTGGTCTGGGCCTGGATGTCCGTCAGGTGCGGCCGGAACTTCAGTTCCTGCCCGGCAGGCACTCGCAACCTGCGGTGCAGGTGGTGGACCGGCACGTTCCATTGCATGTCCATCTGGCCGGACTCGCGTCCGCCAAAGACCGGGTTGCTGCCGCGCACGCTGTAGGCATATTCGACGACGTCCCCGGGCCTGACGTCGGTGAGCACCACGTCCACCGTCTTGCTGCCGTCGTAGATGCGGTACTCCAACTCGGCCTCGCGCTGAAGCACCTTGATCTGGGCGGCCGCGAGCCGGTTCTGCGTGCGGCCATTGCGATACAGGGTCAGCGCGTGCAATGTCAGTGTCTGGAACGACGGATCGAAGTCGATGTCGATGTGCGCAATCGATTCAACCCCACGCTCGCTCAAGGCGCGACTCGCCATGTGGCGGTAGGTCGTTTTGGTGCTGCCATCGAGCAGTGTCTGCTGATCGACGAGCAGGTGGTACAGCCCATTTTTTGCCTGGCCCAGCGGCGGCGTGGCCGCCAGGTCCAGTGGCACGGCCCCCACCCACGCGGGGACCGGTGCACGCTGATAGTCCGCTGCCAAGGCCGCAGAGGGTGATATCCACGCGCCCCAGGCCATGAGCACCAGACGCGTCAGCCATCCAGTGCTTGCAGGCCACCCCCTCACTTTTCTCATCGTCACTTTTCCTGTGCACGTCAAACGTTGTCTGGCTGGACCAGCATTTTCATGTGGGGTCTTGCGGGGTGGCGACCGTACCGGAATCAGCCACAGCATGCAGCGCCCGCTCCACCCACTCCACCACCCGCCCCGGATCGTCCACCCAGTCCCGCCCCAGCACCTGCACGCAACGCCAGCCGAACCCCGCCAGGATGCGCGGGCGTGACACATGCCGCTCGAACACATCGGCGCCGTCCTCCGGCCCCGCCGTGTCCAGCAGGATCCCCAGCGCATAGTGCCCACCCCCCGCCGCGCGAATGGCCAGGTCGCAGCGAAAGCGTGACTGCCCCACGCGCTCGTCCACCGCATGCCCACGCTCGCGCAAGGCCTGCGCCAACTGCTGCCGCACCACGTCGCGTGCAGCCGGCTCATGTGCCAGGCTGCGGCGCGCCATGGGGTTGAGGCTGCCGAGCACGCGCTGCGCCGCCTCGGTGTCGCCGCGCGACAAGTGCTCGGCATAGCGCAGGAAGTGCTTCAGCGCCGCCGCGCCTTCGTTGTGTTCGTTGGTGATGGCCTCGTGCCGGATGCTGGTGACTACCGCCATGTGCTGGCGCGCGCGGCTGAAGATGACGTTGAGCCGCTTCTCGCCGCCGCGCTGGTTGATGGGGCCGAAGTTCATCAGCATGCGGCCCTCGGGCCCCGGGCCATAGCAGAGGCTCAGGATCACGATGTCGCGTTCGTCGCCCTGCACGTTCTCCAGGTTCTTGACGAAGAGGCCCACGAACTGGTCCTCGTGTTCGCGCTGGGACTCGGCCTCCAGCCGGGCCGCAAACACCGGGTCCTGTGCCGCCAGTGCGCCCAGCGCTGCGTCGATCTCGGCCTGCTGCGCCTGTGAAAACGCCACGATGCCCAGGCTCTGGCCGGTCTCGCGTGCCAGCAGCTCGCGCACCAGCCCGGCAATGTGGCGCGCCTCGGCCTCGTTGCGGCGCTGGGCATACACGGCACCTGCTACCAGGTGCACGCTGATCGGCCGAGCCAGCAAGGCGTCGGCCTGGGTAGCCACGCCCCCCACGCCCTCCGCGCCGGTCACGTGGATCTCGCCCAAGCCCGGCGCGGGCAGGCGGCGCTCGGGCACGGTGTGCAGCAGGCCGGCGTAGAAGGCCGCGTTGGAGTAGCCGATGAGAGATTCGCTGCGGCTGCGGTAGTGCCAGGCCAGCAAGGTGGCGGGCAGGTTGCGCGCGCCCTGGTTGAGCAGGCTGTCGGCGTCCAGCATCACGGCGATGCGCTCGCCGTCTTCCTCGGCCTCCACCGCCTCGTCGTCGCCGTCTTCGCGGGCAGAAGCAAAGAAGCTGGTGGGCGGCAACTGCATCTCGTCGCCCACCACGATGACCTGCGGCGCCCGCACCAGCGCCGGCACGGCTTCTTCCACGGGGATCTGGCTGGCCTCGTCGAAGATCACCACGTCGAACAGGTCGGCCTCCAGCGGCAAGGTGTCCGACACCGACAGCGGGCTCATCAACCAGATGGGCTTCATGTCGCGCACCACGCGGCCGCTGTCGCCACTGGCCAGCTCGCGGATGGACTTGTAGCGCATGGTCTTGCCGAACTCGTGCTCCAGCTCGCGGCGGCCGGCGCTGTAGGTTTTCTTGAACTGCTTGCCGGCCACGTCCAACTGGCCGGCGGGCATGGACGAGCGCCGCACTTGGTCGGCAAAGCGCCGGCGCACCGCGGCGCGCACGCTGTGCGCATTGAGATGCATCAGTTCACGTTCCGACTCGGCCAGGCGCTGCGTGTGCCGCGCCAGCGCGTCGGCATCGAAGCGTGCCATGCCGGGCTCGCTGCGGACCACGCGCTCCAGGGCGGCGCGGGCAATGGCGGCCTCCAGCGCGTCGGGCGGCCAGGGGGTGCTGCGCAGCCGTTGCGCCATGCCGGGGTCAGCCTCGGCCAGCTCCTGCAGCAAGGGCAGCAAGGCGGGCAGGTCATCGGCAGCCTGGCCCAGGGCCTGCACTTGCCGGGCGAGGACCTGCAAGGTGTGCCCCTGTGCGTCGATCAGCAGTTCGCCCAGCACCTCAGCCAGGGCCAGCGCTTCGCGCTCCATGGCGGCGAGCTGGGCCAGGGTGCGCTGGCGTGCCTCGGGCTCGGGTGGGGCCGACAAGCCTTGGCCGTGCAGCTCGGCGATGAGCGGTTGCCGCGTGGTGTCTTCGCGCAGCGCCCGCAAGGCGGCGGCGAAGGCCGGCACGTCGTCGCAGCCATGGCGCAGGCGCAGCTGCTCCTGGATTTCGTCGCAGGCAGCCTGGGCGCGCTGCTCCGAGATGAGGTCGGCCAGCACGCGGCTGATCGGCGGCGGCGTGGCATGGCGCGTGAAGTCGTAGCGGCGCTGCAGGTCGCCATGCAGCCGCCACCACGAAGGGCGCAGCCAGCGCAGCAGGCCCAGCTCCTGCTGGCGGGCCTGCACCAGCGCGGCTTGCGCCTCGGCGGCAGGCAGCTTGTCGCGCCAGTTCAGTGTGAGCTGCGCGCACTTGGCCAGCGTCTGCGTGCGCACCTCCCACTGCGCCAGTGCCATGTCCCATTGGCGGCTGGGTTCGCTGTGCGGGTCCAGCAGGTCCAACTGGTTGTGCGCCGCGATACCGGCGAGCCTGCGCGCGTGGTCCACCAGGGCCAGCAGTTCGCCCAGGCTGGCGTCTTGTGCATGCGCCGGCAAGGCGGTGCCCAGCACCTGGGTGCAGCGCTGCAGCAGTTGCTCGGCCCGCTCGATCAGCCCGGCCATGCGGTTGAGCGGCCGCTCGTGGCGCAGCACCGCCGGGCCCAGCGTCGCAAAGGGATGGGCTGACAGCAGGCCTTGCCCGGTCTGCGTCAGCAAGGCCTGGTGCAGGCGCTGCGCCAGCTCGGCATGGCGCTGCCACACGGCATGGTCGGGCAGGGTTTCGGCCTCGCGCGGCGTGAGCGCAGGCTCGTGGGCACGCACGGCAGCCAGCCGGGCCACCAGCTCACGCACGGGCAGGCCCACGTGGGGCGGCGCGCTGCGCATGGCAGCGTCAAAGCGCTGCAGCGCCTGCAGGTCCTGCTCCAGGGTGCCCAGCACGGCCTGGCGTTGGCGCTGGATCTCGTCCAGCGTGTCGGGCGCGGCCAGCCACTGGCCATAGGTCTGCCGCAGGTTCTGCACGAAGGCCTTCTTGTCGGCCTGCGAGTCGTGGATCATGCAGCACAGCTCGTCCAGGCCCAGCTGGCGCAGGCGGTGGAACACCACGTCGATGGCGGCGCGCTTTTCGCAGACGAACAGCACGCGCCGGCCACGCCCCACATGGTCGGCAATCAGGTTGGTGATGGTCTGCGACTTGCCGGTGCCGGGGGGGCCCTGGATGATGTAGCTGGCGCCGCTGCGCGCCAGCGCCACCGCGGCGGCCTGCGTGGCATCGGCCGCCACCACGGCCCAGGAGTCGGCCCAGGGCAGCGGGGCCGGCGGGGGCGTCTCGGTGGGCCGCGGCTGGGCCGAGAACACACGCTCGAAGGCCGGGTTGGGCTCGTCGTCCTCGATCAGCGCCGAGTAGTCGCGCACCAGCGACATCTTGCGGTAGTTGAAGTTGCCCAGCGTCACCGCGCTGAGGTCGAAGTCCCACTGGTACGGGTTGCCGGCCGACTCGCGCAGTGCATAGGTGGCGTGTTCGACCTGCGTGGCAGCCACCGGGGGCGGCGGCAAGGTGGCGGCCATCTGCGGATGGCGCGGCCCAGGCAGGGCCCCCACGGCGCCGCGCAAGGGCAGCGGCGAGGGGCTCACGCGCTCGCGAAACAACTGCAGCCCCAGCGGCCGGAAGTCGTTGCGCTGGTAGCTGTAGGCCAGTGCGGTGGCCGCGGGCATGGCTGGTGCGGCGGTCGTCGGCACCCGCTGGCGCCGGCGGAACTGTTCAAGCCGCTGCACGGCGCGCTGGTGGATCAGGTCGATCTCGGGCTGGTCCAGCCAGCGCAACTGCACGCCGGGTTCGCTGGCGGCGATCTGGGCCGACAGCCAGGCATGCAGCTCGTGCAGCGTGCCGGCGGCCAGGTCCACCCGTTCCGGCAGCTCGATGCCGTAGCTCTGGCGCAGCTGCTGGCGCAGCGCGGGGTTCACCTCGGCCTCGGTGCCGCCGGCTTCCAGCAGGTACTGGTCGCGCACGCCCTTGCGGCGCGTCAGCGTCACGGGCAGCAGCAGCAGCGGCGAAACAATGCGCTCGTGGCGGTCTTCCTTGAAGTTGTGCCAGCGCAGGAAGGCCAGCACCAGGCGCAATTGCGAAAAGCCGTACTCGGCCAGGTCGCGGCGCGTCTCCTGCAGGATGCGGTCCAGCGCCGGGGGCAGGTAGGCCTGGTCCTCGAAGCGCAGCCAGCGTGCCAGTGGCACCGGCCGGCACGCCAGCACCTCCTGCGCGAAGCGGCCTTCCCACACGCACAGCTGGTCGAGCTTGATGCTCTGGCGGTCCAGCACCAGCGGCACGCTGGCCACCGTGAGGTTGATGCTGGACTGCGTGGGCCGGAAATGCAGCAGCCGGTTGCGGCGCGACAGATCGAAGAGCCGGTCGCGCAGGTGCTCTTGCACGGCGCGGCGGTGCGGGCCGGCACCGGCAGGGGTGTCGGCGCCGGCCAGCTGCGCCATGTCCAGGGGCAGGGGCTGCTCGCGGTAGGTTTCCAGGCGCTGGATCACCGAGGGCAGGTCGCGGGCACGCGGGTGCCGGTCCAGCGCCGTCATCTCCACGATGACCGCGGCCAGCACCGGATGCAGCCGCGCCTGCAGGCGGAACAGGTTGCCGCGGTGCTCGGCAAAGCGGTGCAGGTCGTCGGGCACACAGAAGTCCAGCCCCAGCGCCAGGCTGGCCAGCACCTGGCCCAGGCACAGGATGTCGCTCAGCGCGTCGTGGTGGCCAAGGCCGTGCTCCCAGGCGGTGTAGCCCGGCGCATAGGTGGGGCGGACGGGCGCGTCGCCGGGCCCGGAGGCCACCTGCAGGTTCTCCCAGCGCGTGCCGGCCTCGCCGTCCTGGGTGACGCGCTGCTCGCCCACCACGCGCAGCACCGAGGTCTTGCTCTGCTGCAAGGCCTCCACGGCGGCGCGCTGGTGGCGGGGTGCGGCACCCTGCGGCTGGGTCAGTTGCAGCACACCGGCCGGGTTCATCTGGTAGGCGGCCACGTCGTGCAGGGCCGCCACCCGGCCTTGTTCGTGCAGGGCGGCCACCTCGCGCAGCAGCGGCAGGGCCAGCATGAGCACGTCGTCGGTCTGCAGTCCGCCGCCCGCGCGGGCGGCTTCCAACAGGCGCTGCAGCGCCGGAGGTTCAGAGAGCCCCTCAGCCATGCGGTGCTTCCGCCGCGGCCTGGGCATCGGCCTTCTGCAGCAGCTCGGTGGCCTCGCGCTTGATGCGGTTGAAGCGGCGCTTGTTCAGGCCCAATTCCTTCATGGCCAGGGGTTCGAAGCGGTCCCGCAGGCCCAGGTGGCCTGCCCACTCCAGCGCGGCGGCCAGTGGCACTTCTTCCAGCTCAGGGTCCACCGCGGCCAGGTCCAGCAGCAGGTAGGCCAGGTACTCATGCACGCCGGGGCTGTCCAGCACCCAGCCGGCATCGAAGGGCGCCTCGGCGGCCTCGTCCGGCCGCAAGTCGGGGAAGAAGCTGCGTGCGTGCGCCAGCAGGGTGGCCGAACGCAGGCAGCGCCGTTGCAGCCACTGGGCCAGCAGGCGGCGCGTCAAGGCGCTGAGCTGCTGCTGGCCCGGCAGGTCCAGGGTGTCCAGCGCCAGCGGGCCTTCCAGCGTGTGGGCCAGCCAGGTGTCGGCCGCGGCATCGCCTTCGGCCCACAGGCGCAGCGCGCGGGCACGCACGAACACTTCCGGGTGGCTGATGCCGTCGGCCTGGAGGCCCGGCACGCAGATCTCGTCGGCCTGCCGCAGATAGCTGGCAGCGCTGACCTCGGCCAGCCCGGTCTGCACCTTTACCAGCGCCGTGACGGCCGGTGCCAGGCCCGCGCAGGCCACGCAGCCGCCGCGGTCGGCATAGACCTCCGTGTAGAGGCGGTAGCGCCGCGCGGTCTGCCGCTGGCTGGGGCTGGCCCGCTCGTCATCGAGCACGGCGCCCAGCACCCGGTCGGCCGTGTGGTAGAGGCCGCCCTGCAGTTCCCACAGCCGGTAGTGGGCCAGTTCATGGCCCAGCAGGGCTTCCAGCTCGGCGCCGTGCAGGCGTTCGAGCACCGCGCCGGTGAAGACAATGTGGGCCTCTCCCGGTACGTGAAACAGGGCCGCGTTCATGCCGCCCTCGCTGGCTTGGTACAGCGTCACCGGCACGGCCAGCTGGAGGCGCTGCATGGCCGCGTCGCAGCGCGCATGCAGCTCGGGGTGCCCGTCGCGGTCGAGCCGGTAGGTGTGCTTGAGCAGGTCGCTGCGCACGGCGTGCGCATGCTCCTGCCTGGCCTGCGCCGACCCGGCCCACTGCCACACCTCGGGTTCCTGGGCTTGCAGGTAGCGGACCACGGCATCGTGGTAGGGCAAGGGGGCAAGCCGGGACACGTCCACGGAAACTTCAGGGGGCATCGGCGAGGGCGTCGGTCGCAAACCTCGCATCGTACGGGAGGATGGTGGCGACAAAGCGTTACAGCGGGTGGTAGCGTGAAGAAGGTGGGCCAGGCAGGGAAATGTCTTGCCGGGGGCCTGCGCCGTACGATGCGGCCTGTTCGAAAGAGTCGTACAGCCCACCCATGCCCCAGTTCGCCGCCAACCTCTCCATGCTCTTCACCGAGTGGCCGTTCCTGGACCGCTTTGAACGCGCGGCGCAGGCCGGCTTCCAGTTCGTGGAGTTCCAGTTTCCCTACGAGGTGCCGGCTGCCGAGATCCGCGCGCGGCTGGACCGGCACCAACTGCAGGCGGTGCTGCACAACATGCCGGCCGGCAACCGCGCCGCGGGCGAACGCGGCATCGGCTGCCACCCGGACCGGGCGGATGAGTTCCGGGCCGGCATCACCCAGGCCATCGCGTATGCCACGGTGCTGGGCGTGCCGCGCGTCAACGTGCTGGCGGGCCGGGTGCCACCTGGGGTGGACGAGCCGCTCTTGCGCCGTACCTTCGTGGCCAACCTGCGGCAGGCCGCGCAAGCCTTCAAGCATGCCGGGCTGGTGCTGCTGATCGAGCCCATCAACGACATCGACGTCCCTGGCTTCTACCTCACCCGTACGGCGCAGGCGCTGGACCTGCTCGACGAGGTGGGGGCCGACAACGCCTTCGTGCAGTACGACATGTACCACGCCCAGCGCATGGAAGGCGACGTGGCCGCCACGCTGCAGCGGCACCTGGCGCGCATCGGCCACGTGCAGTTCGCCGACAACCCCGGCCGCCACGAGCCGGGCACGGGCGAGCTGAACTGGGAGTTCCTGTTCGCCCACCTGGACCGCATCGGCTACGGCGGGCAGGTGGGGGCGGAGTACAAGCCGGCCACCACCACCGAGGCGGGGTTGGGCTGGCTGGGGCGCTACGCCGGTTGATCTGCTCGGTCAGCCGTGGCGGTTCAGCTCGGTGCGTGCGGCGGCCCGCAGGCTGCGGTGCTGCGGGCCGGAAACCAGGGTGGCGAAGTACACCGTGTCGACGGCGCCGGCCAGCGGGTCGGCGTGGGCGGCAGCACGGATCGCCGGCAGTGCGAGGGCCTGCTGGGAGCAGTTTTCAATGCCCTCGGGGGTGGTGACCGTGGTGCGGGGGACCCGGCTGTCGGCCTGTAGCCGCTGCCAGGCCGCGCGGTCATCGTCGAACGGTGCGGGCACGATCCAGGGCGAGCAGCGCGCCGGCAATCCAGTCGATGCCGGCCAGCCCGGCCATCGTGCAGGCCTGGCGGGCCGCCCATCGGGCGATGGCCCGCTGCACGTCAGGAGGCCAGGGTCAGCGTGTCCAGCAGTTCCCGGTCGATGCGGGACAGCCCCAGCATGTTGGCCGCAAGCCTGCGTAGCCGGTCATCGGGGGGCGGTGCGTCCTCTTGCCGTGCTTCGAACCCAGCGACGACGACGATGCCGCGAACAGCGGCTCCCACGGCAGCGGCGGCACGGCGCCGTCGACAGCGGCCGTCCCGGCCCGGTCCAGCAGGTGGTCCCAGATCAGCCCGAGCAGCACCGCGTCCTGCGCGCGGACGCCACGGTGCACGACGACCAGATCGGCCGCGCCACGATCGTGGTTGGGGACGGCGCGGATCTCCACGGTGCTGGCTTGCACGTCGGACACCGCGGTCGCCGACCCGGGTCGCGGCACCCATCGCCACCTCGCAGTCACGCCGTCCGGCGTGGCGGCCGGGCGCAGTCGGATCTCGATGTCGCTGGCCGGCCACACCAGCTCGTCATCGTCCGCGCGGGCACCGAAAGACTTGCCCAGGTGGTCCAGCACCTGCTGCGCCCGGCCGGCCGGCATCCACCGCACGCGCTGCACGGCGACACGAGCGACCGCTGCAGGCACCTCAGGCGGGTTTGCACGCCTCATGCGCTCGGCGAGTTCGCGCAACGCCACGAGCCGTGGGTCGGGATTGGCCAGGGCGACCAGGCGCTGCATGGCCCAACCGGCGGCGCGTGCCGGGTCCGGCCGGACGCCCATGGGGGGCAGGTCATCGACGCGCAGCGTTTTCAGCCCAACGTCGGCATCCATCGGCCACACGCTGACCTGGTACTGCTCCACGGGCCTGCGCTCCGCCTCGATCTGGTAGGACTCGCGCCGGCGCTCCCGGGCGTGCACCCGCACGCGGTACAGGCCTGCGCCGCCGACCGGGATGTCGCGCAGGGCGTCGGGGAAGTCATCCATCAGCCCGCACACCGTGATGCGGCCGTCCGGGCACCACAGGGTGGTTTCGGTGGCCGCGTCCCAGCCGTCGGCGAGATCGGCCGGCGGGGCTGGAAGAACCGCCACCCCCACCTCGACCTGGCCGGTGTGCAGCCTCGTCATCCCGGTCAATTGCGACCCGCCGGTGACCTGCAGCAGGTCGTCGCCCACCCCATGGAGGCCCAGGGAGCCATCGCCATCCGCGCTGCCGAGCACCTGGAACTGGCAATAGCAGACGTGCACTGGCGTGAAGCGATCCATCGCAGCAATATCGCGCACCCGCTTCACCCACCCGCCACCCGCCCACCTTCCTCCCACCCCCCGCCCAGCGCCTTGTACAGCGTCACCAGGTTCGACAGGCGCGTCAGCCGCACGCTGATCAGGTTCTGCTGCGCGCCGTACAGCGAGCGCTGCCCGTCCAGCACCTGCAGGTAGCTGTCCACACCGCGCTGGAAGCGGGCCTGCGAGAGCCGGTAGCTCTCGGCGCTGGCGTCCGCCAGCGATTGCTGCGCCTCCAGTTGCTGGCCCAACGTGCCGCGCTGCGCCAGCGCGTCCGACACCTCGCGGAAGGCCGTCTGGATGGCCTTGTCGTACTGCGCCAGCCGGATCTCGCGGTCGATCCTGGAGATGCGCACGTTGGCCCGGCCGGCCCCGCCGTCGAAGAGGGGCAATGACACCTGCGGCGCAAAACTCCAGCTGCCGGAGCCGCCCTGGAACAGGCCCGACAACTCGCTGCTGGCCGTGCCGGCCGAGGCCGTGAGGCTGATGCGCGGGTACAGCGCGGCACGTGCCGCCCCGATGTTGGCGTTGGCCGCGCGCAGCTGGTGTTCGGCCTGCAGCAGGTCCGGCCGCTGTTGCAGCAGGTCCGAGGGCAAGCCGGCCGGCAGCTCGGCCAGTGGGTTCAGGCGCGCGGGCAGGCCGGTCGGCATCAACTCGGGCGGCACCGGCGCGCCAATCAACAAGGCCAGCGCATGGCGGTCCTGCGCCACCTGGCTGGTGTAGCGGGCCACGTCCACCCGTGCGCTGTCCACGCTGGTCTGCACCTGGCGCACCGTCAGGGCCGAACTGCTGCCCAGCTCGGCGCTGCGCTTGGTCATCTCGTACGTCTGGCCCTGGCTGGCCAGCGTGTCTTGCGCCAGCTGCAGCCGCTCCTGGTCGGCCGCCAGCGTGAGGTAGGCGCCGGCCACCTCGGCGATGAGGCTCAGGTGCGTGCTGCGGCGCGCCTCCTCGGTGGCCAGGTAGCTTTGCAGCGCTTGCTCGTTGAGGCTGCGCACGCGGCCGAACAAGTCCAGCTCGTAGCTGCTGAAGCCCAGTGTGGCGCTGTACTGGTGGCCGACGCCGGCTTGGCCGGTGGCCGACAGGTCAGCCGGCGAACGGCTGGCGCTGCCGCTGCCCGCGGCGTTGAGGGTGGGCAGGCCCTCGGCCTGCTGGATGCGGTACTGGGCCCGGGCGCGCTCGATGTTCAGCACCGCCACGCGCAGGTCGCGGTTCTGGTTCAGCGCAATCTCGATCAGCCCGGCCAGGCGCGCATCGGCGAAGAAGGCGCGCCAGCCCAGTTGTGCGGCGAGGGTGCTGGAGGCCGAGCCGGTGGGGGCCTCGGCATAGGCGACCGGTACCGGCAGGGCAGGGGTCTGGTGGGCCGGCATCGGGCTGCAGGCGCCCAGCATCGTGGCCAGGCCAAGCGCAATCGGAGTGGCAAGGAAAGTGAAGCGATTCATGTCACTGGCTTTCAATCGACAAGAGGTTGACCGGGGGTTCTGCCGTGGGCGCAGCCGCAGGCCGCGGCCCGAACACCCGCCGCACCAGCACAAAGAACAGCGGCACGAAGAAGATCGCCAGCACCGTGCCGGACAGCATGCCGCCGATCACGGCGGTGCCCAGCGCGTCACGCGCCCCGGCACCGGCGCCGCTGCCCAGCACCAGCGGCAGCACGCCCAGGATGAAGGCCAGCGAGGTCATCAGGATCGGCCGCAGGCGCAGCCGCGCCGCCTCCAGCGCCGACTCGATGAGCCCGCGGCCCTGGTCCTGCAGTTCGCGGGCGAACTCGATGATCAGGATCGCGTTCTTGGCCGCCAGGCCCACGGTGGTGAGCAGGCCCACCTGGAAGTACACGTCGTTCATCTTCCAGGTGAGCAGTGCCGCCACCAGCGTGCCCAGAATGCCCAGCGGCACCACCAGGATCACCGAGAAGGGAATCGCCCAGCTCTCGTACAAGGCCGCCAGGCACAGGAAGATCAGCAGCACCGACACGGCATACAGCAGGGGCGCCTGCGAGCCCGACTGGCGCTCCTGCAGCGACTGGCCGCTCCACTCCACGCCAATGCCGGCCGGCAGTTGCGTGGCCAGGCGCTCCATGGTGGCCATGGCCTCGCCGCTGGAGGCCACGCCGGGCATGGCCATGCCCAGGATCTGCATGGAGGGTTCGCCGTTGTAGCGCTCCAGCCGCGGCGAGCCGCGGGTCCACGAGGCCTGCGCGAACGAGGCGAACGGCACCATCGCGCCGGCGCTGTTGCGCACGGTCCACTTGTCGATGTCCTGCGGCAGCATGCGGAAGGGCGCATCGGCCTGCAGGAAGACCTTCTTCACGCGGCCCTTGTCGATGAAGTCGTTCACGTAGTTGCTGCCCCAGGCGGCCGAGAAGGTGTTGTTGATGTCGGCCAGCGACACCCCCAGCGTGCCGGCCTTGTGCTGGTCGATCTCCAGTTGCAGCTCCGGCTGGTCGTCCTGGCCGTTGGGGCGCACGCCCACCAGGCCGCGCTCCTTGGAGGCCAGCGCCAGCAACTGGTTGCGCGCCTGCGTGAGCGCCGCATGGCCCAGGTTGGCGCGGTCCTGCAACTGCAGCACAAAGCCGCTGGCATTGCCCAGCTCCGACACCGGCGGCGGCGTGACGGTGTACACCGTGGCGTCGCGCAGTTGGCCGAGCGCCGCCATGGCCTTGCCCGCCACCGCGGCGGCGGCCAGGTCCGGGCGTTGGCGCTCGTCCCAGGGCTTGAGCTTCACGAAGCCCAGGCCCATGTTCTGCCCGCTGCCGTTGAAGCTGAAGCCGGTGATCGTGAAGATGGCATCCACGGCGTCTTTCTGCTCGGTGAGGAAGTGCTGCTCCACCTGCTCGATGGTCTTGAGCGTGCGGTCCTGCGTGGCGCCCGGCGGGAGCTGCACCAGGGTGTAGAGCACGCCCTGGTCTTCTTCCGGCAAGAAGCCCTTGGGCAGCTTCATGAAGACGAACGCGGTGGCCGCGGTGAGCGCCAGGTAGACCACGAAGTAGCGCTTGCCGCGCGCCAGGATGTGCTTGACCACGCCCTGGTAGCCGTGGGTGCCGCGGTCGAAACCACGGTTGAAGGCGCCGAAGAAGCCGCGCGTGGCGCCATGCCCGCCTCCATCCTTGCCACTTTGGGGAATGGGCTTGAGCAAGGTGGCGCACAGCGCCGGCGTCAGCACCATGGCCACCAGCACCGACAGGGACATGGCCGCCACGATGGTGAGGGAGAACTGGCGGTAGATCACGCCGGTGGAGCCGCCGAAGAAGGCCATGGGCACGAACACTGCACCCAGCACCAGCGCCACACCCACCAGCGCACCGGTGATCTGGCCCATGGACTTGCGCGTGGCCTCGCGCGGCGGCAGGCCTTCCTCGCGCATCACGCGTTCCACGTTCTCCACCACCACGATGGCATCGTCCACCAGCAGGCCGATGGCCAGCACCATGGCAAACATGGTGAGCGTGTTGATGGTGAAGCCGAACGCTGCCAGCGCGCCGAACGTGCCCAGCAGCACCACCGGAATGGCCAGCGTGGGGATCAGCGTGGCGCGGAAGTTCTGCAGGAACAAGTACATCACCAGGAACACCAGCACCACCGCCTCGATGAGCGTCTTCACCACCTCCTGGATCGACAGGCGCACGAAGGGCGTGGTGTCGTAGGGCACCACCGCCGTCATGCCGGGCGGGAAGTAGGGCTTGAGTTCCTCCAACTTGGCGTTCACGCCCTTCACCGTGTTCAGTGCATTGGCGCCGGTGGCCAGCTTGATGGCCAGGCCCGTGGCGGGCTTGCCGTTGAAGCGGGCCACGGTGTCGTAGGACTCGCTGCCCAGTTCGATGCGGGCCACGTCGCGCAACCGCACCTGCGAGCCGTCGGCCTGTGTGCGCAGCAGGATGTCCTCGAACTGCGCGGCGGTGCGCAGCCGCGTCTGTGCCGTGATGGTGGCATTGAGCTGCTGCCCGGCCACGGACGGCAGGCCGCCCAGCTGCCCGGCTGCGACCTGCGCGTTCTGCGCCTGCACGGCGGCCTTCACGTCCAGCGGGGTGAGCTTGAAGTTGTCCAGCTTGTTGGGGTCCAGCCAAATGCGCATGGCGTACTGGGCGCCGAACAACTGCGTGTCGCCCACGCCCTCGACCCGGCTCATCGGGTCTTGCACGCTGGCGGCCACGTAGTCGGCCAGGTCGGCATTGCTCATGCGGCCGTCTTCGGAGATGAACGCCAGCACCACCAGGAAGGTGTTGGCCGACTTGGTGACCTGCACGCCCTGCTGCTGCACCTCCTGCGGCAGCAGCGGCGTGGCCAGCGCCAGCTTGTTCTGCACCTGCACCTGGGCCACGTCGGGGTCGGTGCCGTTCTCGAAGGTCAGCGTCACGGTGGCGCTGCCGCTGGAGTCGCTGGTGGACGAGATGTAGCTCAGCCGGTCCAGGCCTTTCATCTTCTGCTCGATCACCTGTGTCACGGTGTCTTCGAGCGTCTTGGCAGAGGCGCCGGGGTAGCGGGCCGAGATCGCCACCGTGGGCGGGGCGATGGCGGGGTATTGGGCAATGGGCAGCGTGGCGATGGACACCACGCCGGCGAACATCACCACCAGGGCAAGCACCCAGGCGAAGATGGGGCGGTCGATGAAGAAGCGGGCCATGTCGGGTCTCCTGGGGGCTCAGCGCTGGGTGGCCTGGGTGGCCGCCGTGGTGGCCGTCACCGTGGTGCCGGCCGGCACCGCCTCCACGGGGGCACCCGGGCGGGCCCGCTGCGCGCCGTCCACCACCAGGCGGTCGCCGGCCTGCAGCCCGCGGGTCACCAGCCACTGGTCACCGATGGCGCGCTCGGTGTCCAGCGGGCGCGGCTGCATCTTGCCTTCGCCGTCCACCACATAGGCCAGCGGCTTGCCGGCGGCGTCGCGCGTCACGGCCTGCTGTGGCACCAGCAGGGCCTGTTCCTTGATGCCTTCTTCGAGCACCGCGCGCACGTACATGCCGGGCAGCAGCTCGGCCTTGGGGTTGGGGAACACGGCGCGCAGCGTGATGGCGCCGGTACTGGGGTCCACGGTCACGTCGGAGAACTGCAGCCGGCCCGGCAGCGGGTAGGGCGTGCCGTCTTCCAGCAGCAAGCTCACGTGGGCGGCGTTGTCCCCGCTGCGGGTGAGCTCGCCCTTGGCAAAGGCGTGCTTGAGGCGCAAGGCCGCGGCGCTGGGTTGCGTCACGTCCACGTAGATGGGGTCGAGTTGCTGCACCGTGGCCATGGCCGTGGCCTGGCTGGCCGTGACCAGCGCACCGGCCGTCACGGCCGACTTGCCGATGCGCCCGGAGATGGGCGTGGTAATGCGCGTGTGGGCCAGGTTGATGCGGGCCGTCTCCATCGCGGCGCGCGCCGAGGCCACGTCGGCCTCGGCCTGCGCCAGCGCAGCGGCACTGTCGTCGGCGTCCTGCTGGCTGACGGCGTGGATGGCCACCAGCTCCTTGTAGCGGGCCTCCTTGAGGGTGACGGAGCGCAGCGTGGCCTCGGCCTTGGCCAGGCTGGCCTTGGTGCCGTCGTAGCTGGCCTGGTAGCTGGCGGCGTCGATCTGGTAGAGCGTGTCGCCGGCCCGCACGTCGCTGCCTTCGCGGAAGCCGCGCATCAGCACGATGCCGGCCACCTGCGGGCGCACCTCGGCAATCAGGTAGGGCGAGGTGCGGCCGGGCAGCTCGGTGCTGAGTGCCACGCGCTGCGGCTGCAGCACCGACACGCCCACCTTGGGCGTGCCTTGTGCGCCCATGGCGGGCCGTTGCGGGGGCTCGCCGCAGGCGGTGAGCAGGAGCGCCAGCGCGGCGGCCGGCAGGGCGAGGCGCAAGGGGGGAAGAGATGGGGAATGGGCGGACATGGCGAATCTCCAGGGGCGGTGGGTCGGCGATGGAATCGCCTCATAACCAAACTGTACGGTTCATTATTGAGTTTGACATCCGGGCCTGTCAAGCAATAATGAACACCCTGGTTTAGTAAAGAAAGGCAACCTCCCCATGCGTGTCCGCACCGATGCCAAGCGCGAGGCCATCCTGGAGGTGGCTTCGGCCGCGTTCCTGGAGTTGGGTTTCGAGCGCACCTCGATGGCCGAGATCGCGGCCCGGCTGGGGGGCTCCAAGGCCACGCTCTACGGCTATTTCGCGTCGAAGGAAGAGTTGTTCCTGGCGGTGGCGATGCAGGCCGCGCAGCGGCACCTGGATCCCATCTTCGAGAACCTGCAGCACGACACGGTGGACCTGGGCCAGGCCTTGCGCCGCTTTGGCGAGCGTGCCCTGTCCGTGCTGTGCAACCCGCAGTCGCTGGCGGCCATGCGCATGATGCTGGCCCAGGTGGGCCGCTCGGACATTGCGCAGCGCTTCTACGACGAAGGCCCGCGCGAGGGCAACGCCAAGATTGCGGCCTACCTGCAGGCGGCCATGGACGATGGGCGCCTGCGCAAGGCCGACGCTCACGTGGCCGCCTTGCACCTGGGGGCGCTGCTCGACGCCGAAACCGTGCGGCGCTGCCTGTTCGATGCGCCCGGGGTGCTGTCCCGCGCGCAGATCCGGCAGGCGGTGGACCGCGCGGTGGCGGTCTTCATGGCCGCTTACGGCCCCGCCGCGGGCGGGGCCTGAGCCCTCAAGCCGCGGCCGCCCGCTACGCCGGCGGGAACTGGGCCGCCACGTGCTGCGCCTCGGCCTCGAACTTGCGCTGGGCGATCGCCACGGCCCCCAGGCCCTTGCTCTGCGACTCGTCGCTGTGCGACGTGACGAGCAGCGCGCCGGGCTGCCGTGACGACGACTCGTCCAGGATGCTCTTGCGCTCCTGGGTGATGGTCGCCAGTTCGGCCTCGTCATTCCGCAGCGTGGCCAACCGGCCGCGTGCCTCCAGCACTTCCACGGCCGTGCGGGCGGGGTCGGTCAGAGTCTGGTTGATCACGAAGTGATGGAACATGCCGTTGTCGGGCTTGTCCTCGGCCAGCTTCTTGACATCGCGGATGAATGAGTCCAGTTGCTGCACGGCCAGTTCCTGGTCGGCTTTGCCGTTTTGTCCGGCCGGCGCGCTCTTGTTGTGCGCCATCGCACGGGCCAGCCAGGCTTCGCGCTGCGCGCCCACTTCGGCCAGCAGTTGTGTCGGCGAGAGGGCCTGGCGCTCGAACTCCACGTCCATGCGACCGCCGATGGTGGTGGCGGTCATGGTGTCGCGCTGTGCCGCCTGGTACAGATCCATGGTGTGGAGCTCTGTCAGAAGGGGCAGCGACACGCCGGCATGCAGCGTGAGGCGCTGCGCCGTGGCGGTCGACTGCTGCGTGTCCACCCGATCGTGGCCACCGGTGTCGGTGCGCTGCGCGGTCTCGTGGTCCCGGGTATAGGTCAGGTTGGCCTGCGGGCCGGCTTTGTAGCTGCCCACGTTGTAGCTGCCGATCTGCAGCGGCACGGGGATGTCGAACATCACCCCGGCCTTCAGGCTGAATTCCGTGGTGTCGAGCTTGCGGGTCTTGTGACTCATGGCGATCACGTCCGTGTCTTCGTGACGTTCCAGCAGGGTGCTCAGCAGGTCCTTCTGTGCAGCGCGCGGCGCTTGCTCAGACGCTTGCTGGCCCCAGGTCAGGAGAGTGTGCAGCATGCCGCGGCCCGCATGGAGCAGGGCCGGCTCGTCGCCGCGGTCAGGCACGCGCAGGATGAGCTCCTCGGTGTCCTGCTTGCTGTGCGCCTTCCGGACGCCGACGGTCAAGGCCGCGCCGGCCGGGTCCGCCACGGCGATCTGGCCGCCCGCGGTGATCTGGGCCTCGCCCTCGCGCAGGTCGGCGCGGCCCACGCTGATGAGGATGCCGGTCGAGTCGCGCTTGATCTCCAGCGAGGCGTCGCGCTCGTGGTGGTAGGCGCCCGACAGGGTCAGCTTCACCGGCCCCACCGCGCCCAGCGGCGCGTAGGGCAACGACACGCCGGTGTTGGCGCCGCCTTTCAGCGCCAGCGCGTCGCCCCGTTTCAGGTGATCCATGATGGGGGCCAGCAGCCGGCCGAGGTCCTCGCCGCTGTGGATCTGGTGCACCCCGGCGGACTGTTCGGCGCGGCGGGCCTGCTTCAGGGTCTCCTTGATTGGGTCCAAGCCCTTGGTTCCGCTCGATGCCATATCGTCCAGCACGCGTTCCAGCACCTGGCCGGGCATGTCGCCAGGCTTGGCCAGGTCGTTCAGCAACTGGCCGTGTGCTTGCACGTGGGCGCCGGTGCCCGCCTTGTCCAGCCCGTCCTGGGCCAGTTTGGTGGCTTTGTCGTGCAGATCGGCCAGCCCTTCGGCCAGCCTGGCCAATGGCGAGTTCGGCGGGCCGCCATGCGCGGCCTCGCGGGCGCTGTCGATCAGGATCTTGGCGATCTCATTGATGTCGCTTGCCTTCAGCGGCTGGCCGGCGACGTCGGCAGTTTCGCGCTCCTGCAGGTGGCTCAGCACCGCGCGCAGCGTCAGTTCCCGTTCACCGTGGTTCGCGGGCACCTGCGCCAGCAGTTGGCCTGCGACGTCACCCACCTTCTCGGTGGCCTCGGTGGCGCCGGTGAACAGGCCGGTTTCTGCCGCGGCTCGCGCACCCAGGTCCAGAGTCTTGCCTTCAAACGGCGTGAGGTTGTGCCGGATGTGCAGCGGCGGCAGCAAGTGCGGTGTCTCGGCGCCGCGCTTGATCCATGAGGAAAAGGCCTGCTCCAGATGCTGCTTCACTTGTTCGTACCGCTCGTTGGTGTGCACGCCACTGCGCACCGCGGCGTACGCAGCCAGGTCGGCCGGCGCCGGCTTGGCGGCGGAGTCGGGGTGCAGTTTGTACTGCGCCACCGCCATGGCCCTGGCCGGCCGGCTTTGTTCGCCCGGCTTGGCTTGTTGGTGTGCTTCGTTGGCGGTCCAGTAGGTGCCGATGATGTCCAGCTTGTCTTCCGACGGCGGCTGCCCGTCGTGCTTGGCCATCAGGCTCAGGGCTTCCAGACCGCGCGGCAGGTGGTTCATCAGGCGCATGAGGGTGCGCACATCGTCGGCCGCGCGGTCCGTCGGCGGGGTGACGGCACCTTGGAGCGGTACCCAGTCCTGCACGGATCGGGTGGCAAGGCTATTCAAGGCTGCCTGGGCGCGGAGGGCGTCATCGCCGGTAGTCATCGACAGGGCCGGCACGGCCAGTTTCAGCACGTCGAGCCGCGTCAGTGCCCCGGTGCCCGTGGGACCTGGCAGGCCCTCGGTCTGTGTCAGCAGCAGGTCGCTCAGGGCTGCCTGCTGCGGCCCGGCCGTGAAGCCCGGTGGATGCGCGGCGAGCGTATTCACGTCCTTGCCATGCTGTTCCACCGCTTGTTTCTGGGCGTCTTTGACGCCGTCCGCGGCCTTCTCGGCCAGTGTCTTCAGGTTGCCACGCACCCGCCCGGCGACCTGCAGCGCCTGGCGCAAGGCGTTCTTGCGCTCAACAGGCACGGGCACTTCCCGGGCCAACTCGTCGAAGCTGGCGTTCAGCTCGGTCAGCTGGTCGATGGTCTTCTTTCTGATCGGCGCCTTGCCATCCGGCCCGGGGGTCACGGCGGCCGTCATTGCGTTCTTGATGGCGCCGGCAGCCTCTTTCAACTGGGCCTCGTAGCCCGTTGCCTCGGCCAACTGCCCGGCATCATCGAGCATGTGCGTCAGCCGTTCCTCCAGGCGCTGGGCCTCCGAGTACGCGACCTGCAACAGGTTGGCGGCCTGTTGCGCTTTGCGCAGCTGCAGCCCGGTGTCGGCAGGCGCGGTCGCGCTGGTGTTCGTGAACTGGGGCAGGATCGGGACGCGCCGGTCCACCGACAGCACCCGGTCCAGGATCTCGCGGCTGCTCGCCACGATGGCATCGGGCGGCAAGGCCTCGGCGGGTTGCGCACGCCCGGCGTGCAGAACTTTCGTCCCCAGGTTTCGCCACCGCTGGGCGCCCTCGAACGATCCGGCAGGGGCGGTGCCGCGCGACTTGAGATTCGGGCTGCCGGCCGATGGCGTGGCGGCCTTGGTGTGTGTGTGGACAGTGTGGGTCTGGGGATGGCCGGCAGGAGCGGGCGACGAGATCGGTTTGATGGACACGGGCAGGCACCCGGCGCAGCCGGGCTCGGGAAAGGTGACAGAGGCCGCCATGGTGGCGGCCGATGCACCGGCGTGCCGTGCGCACGCGAACGCAAGGGGAGGGTGCCGAAGCCCGGCGGGTCAGGCGCCAGAACTGTGCGCACCCGGCCCCGGAGTACCGGTGCCACCCGCCGAGCGGGTGCTCAGCCGCCTTGGGGTGTGAGGGCCGGCCGCAGCGGCGTTTCAGCCAGGCCCATGACCCCGGGCCGCAGCAGGAACACCGCGCCGGCCAGGTCGGTGTCCTGCCCCACGGGCCGGGCGGGGCGGATGGAGGTGACCACCAGCCAGTCGAGCCCAGGCCCGGCGAAGGCGCACATCGAGGGTTTGCTCACCGGCACGGCCAGCGACCGGTCGAGCCGGCCGTCGGGCGTGAAACGGTGCACCAGGCCGGCGTCGTTGCCGCAGATCCAGTAGCCGCCTTCGGCGTCGACCGCGGCGCCGTCGGGGCGGCCGGGCAGCGGGCGCATGTCCACCCATTCGCGCCGGTTCAGCGGCGTGCCGTCGCTGTCCAGGTCGAAGACCCAGATGCGCTGCACGTCGGGGTGCGAATCGGAGAGGTACATGCGCCGGTTGTCGGGGCTGAAGGCCAGGCCGTTGGGGGTGACCAGGCCGGTGAGCAGCGGGGCGGACAGGCCGTGCCGGTCGTAGCGCAGCAGGGTGCCGGCCGGGATGCCCAGCGTCGTGTTGCTCACCATGGTGCCGGTGAAGAAGCGGCCGGCGCGGTCGCAGCGGCCATCGTTGCCGCGCATGTCGGGCCGCGCATGCGTGAAGGCGGCAAGGGGCAGCGCGTCCAGGCGGCCATCTTCTTGCGGCTGAAGGTGGAAGACGCCCGACTGCAGGGCCGCCACCAGGCCGCCCGTGCCATGCAGTGCAATGCAGCCGATGTGCTCGGGCACGGGCCAGTTGCGGGTGCGGCGGCTGGCCCAGTCCAGGCGGTGCAGCTTCTGGCCGTGGATGTCCACCCACCACAGCGCCTGTTCAGACGGTGACCACAGCGGGCTCTCGCCCACCTCGTCGTGCAGATTCACCAGCAGTTCCCACTCCATGCAGAAGATCCTTGTTTGTGGACGTACGATTCTCACGCATGAACCTCCCTCCTTCGCCCCTCCCTTCGCCCTTTGAGCAGCCGCGCGAGTTCCTGCGTGACCTCTACGACACGGCCGTGCAGCGCGCACTGCCGGCCCGCAACCTGGCGGCCTGGCTGCCCGAGCCACCCGCCCGCGGCCGCACCCTGGTGCTGGGTGCCGGCAAGGCCGGCGGCGCCATGGCCGCGGCGCTCGACGTCTTGTGGCCGGCCCAGGCCCCTCTGTCGGGCCTGGTGGTCACGCGCTACGGCCACGTGCCGCCCGCCTACCTGGCGCGGCCGGGCCGCATCGAGGTGGTGGAGGCCGCCCACCCGGTGCCCGACGAAGCCGGCCGCCGGGCCGCGCAGCGCATCGCCGATCTCACGCAGGGCCTCACCGCGCAGGACCTGGTGCTGTGCCTCATCTCCGGCGGCGGCTCTGCGCTGCTGGCGCTGCCGGCGCCCGGCCTGGGCCTGGCCGACAAGCAGGCCCTCAACCGCGCCCTGCTGCACAGCGGCGCGGCCATCGACGAGATGAACTGCGTGCGCAAGCACGTCTCGGCCATCAAGGGCGGGCGGCTGGCGGCGCGCTGTGCGCCGGCGCGCGTGGTCACGCTGCTGATCAGCGATGTGCCGGGCGATGACCCGGCCCTCATCGCCAGCGGGCCCACCGTGCCGGACCCCAGCACCTGCGCACAGGCGCTTGCCATCCTGGACCGCTACCGCATCGCCGTGCCGCCGGCCGTGCGGGCCGGGCTGGAGAGCGGCGCACTGGAGACGCCCAAGCCCGGCGACGCCTGCTTCAAGGGCCATGCGGTGCACCTGATCGCCACGCCGCAGGCCAGCCTGGAGGCCGCTGCGGCACGGGCCCGCGAGGCCGGGGTGGAGGCACACGTGCTGAGCGACCGCATCGAGGGCGAGTCGCGCGAGGTGGGCAAGGTGCATGCCGCGCTGGCCTGCGCGGTGGCCACGCGCGACGCGCCGTTCCGCCGGCCCTGCGTGCTGCTCAGCGGCGGCGAGACCACGGTCACCGTGCGCGACAAGACCGGCCGTGGCGGCCGGGCCACCGAGTTCCTGCTGGGCTGCGCGCTGGCGCTGCAAGGCGAGCCGCGCGTGCACGTGCTGGCGGCCGATACCGACGGCATCGACGGCGTGCAGGACAACGCCGGCGCCCTGGTCACGCCTGACACCTTGCAGCGTGCTGCCGCGCTGGGGCTGAGCGGGCGCGACCTGCTGGAGCGCAACGACTGCTATGGCTTCTTCGCCGCGCTGGGCGACCTGGTCAGCCCGGGGCCCACGTTCACCAACGTGAATGACTTCCGGGCGCTGCTGGTGGTGTGAGAGGGAGCCGGGGCGGGCGGAAATCCGCCCGGTGGGCGGAAATCCGCCCGGTGGGCGGCGTGCCTTCGGTTCCCCGGGGCTGGCTTCGCGCAGGAGGGCACCCCGGCCGCCCACCTGCATACATTGCTGTGGAGAGGCGGCGAGCGCTGTCCACATCAGTGTCAGGAGCACACCATGCCGAGCAACTTAAGCAAACTTGCGGGATACGCGAGCACCGCCTTCCACAAGCTGGAGGAAGCGACTGCGAAACTGCCTAAGCAGGCCAAGCAGGCCAAGCAGGTCAAGTCGCAGATCAGCAGCTTCCTGGGCCTGTCGTCGCGGCGTAGCCGGCACGGCGGCAAGGTTCATCCCGAGTCGATGAGCATGCCGCCGCAGACCGGTGTGCCCTCTCCTGGTGCCTACAAGGAATCCCCGGCCCACACATTCACCCATTCGCCGGTGGCTCAGCAGACTTATGGGTCCAGCCCACCCCCAAGACGCGCCCCGCCGCCCGTGCCCACGTACACGAGCCCCCAGCCAAGCCAGGCTGCGGCGGCTCAACGGCCTTATGTGTCGTCCGGCCCGCCCCCTGCGTATAACCCGCCGCGCGTGCCCACGTCCACGTCCACGGCCCAGCGGCCGGTATCGCATCAAGCGCCCTCGCGGCCAGCCCCGCTGCGCCCGCAGCGTCCTACGGAACCCAGGGTCCAGGCAGGGAGAAACCAGGCAGCGGGCGGCAACACCCAAGCCACGCCGCATCAGCGGCCCGTGGCGTCTTCGCGTCCGCAGGCCAGCAACAAGCCACAGCCCACGGTCCGCACCCGCCCGGCGGTATTCGGTGCGGAAAACGTCAATCCGAACATCACCCGTGTGACGCAGCATTCCGCGGTGAAAAAGAACATGCCGTCGTTCATTGATAGCTTCCATCGCCATGACATGAACCGCGAGTTCGAACCGCAACATCTCGTCGATGCCATGAAGGAACTGGCCAGGGGCACCCCGTTCGAGGCGGACGTCAACCAAGAGATTGACCGCAACCCGAAGTGGGGCCAACAGATGCAGCAGAACTGGAATGTGCTGCGTCAGGCGGTCGACAACGCAAAGAAGGCCGGTGATCCCGATGTGCCGTCGCTGCGCCAGATCGTTGCCAACCAGTCTGGGCGTGCTGATCTCGTGAGATTCCTGGCTATCGGCCAAGACATGGATAAGCTCCTGCCGCCACGGCCTTCGGTCCAGCAAGCGGCCAAGCCAGAGGCGCGACCGACTAGCCACGACAGCGTGGCGGCCCAACAGAACCAGAAGAGGACAGAGCCGCTCGCCAGGCCAGGCGGACCCCGCGGCCCGGATGCGGCCGCGCTTCGAAGGGCAGAGGCAGTGGTCCAGCGAGGCGCGCCCAGCGCTCCGCACCGGTCGCAGACTGATCGGGAAGCCGAGGAGATTGCCGAATACCACGGCGACGAATCATCAGGGGTGCTCCGGAAAGAGGTATTCGACCGCCGCTACGGTGAGTACCAGGAGAAGCTTGCTGCCTATGACCAGGCGCGCGCGCTATTGGATCGCGCGCAGCCGCCCAAGACGCATGTGTCCGTTGAGGCAGCACCGAAGTCCGAGCGGGATCAGGCGAAAGCGACTGCGTTCAAGGAGGCGGTGCGTGCCGAGGCGCGCCAGATGGCCGAGCGGCGTTACCAGGCAGACCGGCAGGATGCCAAAAAGATCGTCGATCGGGGGGAGCCGCAATTCGACTGGGCAGTTAAGCAGGCCAATGACGCCGCCGATCAGGACTCCATGCTGAGGCGCCAGCCCTTGGACTATGACGCCATCATCAGCGACTATGACAAGATGAAAGAGTACTTCAATGAAGCCAAGCAACTGCTCGAGGAGCCGTTGACCCCCGAACGGGCAGCCGTTCTCATTGACGCGCAGATGGCGAGTGCCGAGAAGCGTGTGCGGCAGCGCCAGGGCGGGGACCGCCGGGGGTACTGAGGCCTGAGCAACCCGCGTGGCGGGTGGCACCGGTACTCCGGTGCCGGGTGCCCACATTCAAGCTGCCTGCAGCCTGAAGCTCCCCACCATGTGCTGCAGCCCATCGGCCTGCTCCCGCAGGCTTTCGGCCGCGGCGGCGCTTTGCTCCACCAGCGCGGCGTTCTGCTGGGTCATGGTGTCGATGTGCGTGACGACGCTGCTGAACTGGCCGATGCCCAGGCTCTGCTCGCGTGACGCGATCGTGATCTCGTCGATCATGCGGCCCACGCGCTCGACGCCGCCGACGATCTCGGCCATGGTGCTGCCGGCTTCCTGGACCAGCGTGGCGCCGGCCTCGATGCGCTGGACGCTGCCGCCGATCAAGGCCTTGATCTGCCGGGCCGACTCGGCGCTGCGCTGGGCCAGCGCCCGCACCTCACTGGCCACCACCGCAAAGCCGCGGCCTTGTTCGCCGGCCCGCGCGGCTTCCACCGCGGCGTTCAGCGCCAGGATGTTGGTCTGGAATGCGATGCCGTCGATCACGCCCACGATCTCGGCGATCTGCTTGCTGGAGGCATTGATGTCGCCCATGGTCTGCACCACGCGGGCAAACATCTGGCTGCCGCGCCGGGCCGCCTCGGTGGTGTGGCCGGACAAGGCCTGCGCGGCCTGCGCGTTCTCGGCGGTCTGCCGGATGGTGCCGGAGATCTGTTCCATGGTGCTGGAGGCCTGCTCCAGGCTGCTGGCGGTGGATTCGGTGCGCGACGACAAGTCCTGGCCGCCCATGGCGATCTCGCTCGACGCGGTGGTCACGTTTTCGGTGGCCTGGCGGATCTGGTGCACCAGGCTGTTCAGGCGCAGTTGCATGTCGCGCAAGGCGGTTTGCAGTGCGCCGATCTCGTCGCGGCTTTGCACCACCAGCGGCTGCGACAGGTCGCCATCGGCCACTTGCCGGGCGGCTTGCACTGCGGCAGCCACCGGCTGGGTGATTGAGCGCGTGGTGCGCCACGCCAGCAGCACGCCGATGGCGGTGGCGCCGACGGCGAGCATCAGCAGCATCGCGCGCAGCGTGCGTACCGAGTCGGTGAAGTGGGCCTGGTGCTCGGCCAGCGCATCCTGCATGGCCTTGTCGAGCCCCTCGACCGCGCCCAGGTACGCCTGCGAGGCCGGCAGCAACTCGGCCGGCACCTGCGCCTGGGCGCCGGCGAGGTCGGTCTTCATGCGCGCAAACACCTGGTTGCGCAGGTCGACGTAGGCCTTGCGGCGCTGGACGATGGTGGCCGCCAGGGCCTTGTCGGCTTGCGTGTCCAGGGCGGCTTCGATCTGCTTCTTCAACTCGTCGATGCGCGCGCTGGTCTCGGCCATCTGGGGCTTCAGGAAGACGGCCAGCGGCTCCGGATTGCCGGCCACCGCCAGCGCCGTGGTGCGGCCGAGGTTCAGGCGGGTGGCCCCTGCCCATTCACCGGCCAGGGCGCGCATGCGGTTGCGTGCGTCGATCTCTGCGCTGGCACCGAGCATGCGGTTGACGTGCACCACCGAGAAGGCCGCCATCAGCAGGGTGAGCGCCAGCACGGCACCAAAACCCAAGCCGAGGCGCACGCCTAATTTGAGATCCGAAAGTTTCATGGCAGTCCCTTGACCATTCTGGCGGCTCGGTGGGTGTGAGTTGAGGCCGCTGCTTGAGTGTTGCGGCAGGCGCCTCGTATCAATCGGCAGAACAGCGGGGGATTTGAGGCAGACGGCCGGCCGGCCGTGGCATCCATCACATTGCGGGTGCGGGCTTGCGCGGGCACGCGGAGGATGCGGCTTGATCCAGAATGGCCCGTCCCCCAAAAAATCCCGGAGTCGAGACGCATGCATCCTGCCCCCGTTCCCTCTGATTCACGTCGCCAGGCCTGGTGGCGCCCGGTCCTGGGCCTGTGCCTGTGGGGGCTCGCGGCCTGCCTGCCGCTGCCCGCCTCCGCCCAGGCCACGCCGCTCACCGACCCCCGCACCGCGCTGCGCGACTACGTGCAGGCGCCCGACGCGGCCTACAGCTACGCGCTGGTGAACTCCGTGCCGCAGGGCGACCTGACGGTGCACCTGCTGACGATGACCTCGCAGCAGTGGCGCTCCAGTGCCGAGGTCGACCGCCCGCTGTGGCAGCACTGGCTGGTGATCCTGGTGCCGGCGCAGGTGCGCAGCACCACGGCCGGCCTCATCATCGGCGGCGGGCGCAACACGGGGCAGCCGCCCAGCCTGGCCTCCACCGAAATCGCGATCGGCGCGCAGCTGGCGCGCGCCGCGGGCACCGTGGTGGCGGTGGTGGGACAAGCGCCCAACCAGCCGCTCACCCCGGCAGATTTGGGCACGCCGCTCACCGAAGATGGCCTGGTGGCTTACACATGGCGCAAGGCCATGGACACGGGCGACTGGGGCTGGGCCGCCTACCTGCCCATGGTCAAGAGCGCCGTGCGGGCGATGGATGCGGCGCAGTCGTTCACGCCCGGCGTGAGTCCGGGCACGGTGCTGGAGCGCTTCGTCGCGATTGGGTTTTCCAAGCGCGGCGCGGCCACCTGGCTCACCGGCGCGGTGGACCCGCGCGTGGTGGCCATGGCGCCGGGCGTGTTCGACGCGCTGAACCTGGCGCCGCAGTTCGAGCACCACTTCGCCAGCCTGGGGTTCTACAGCCCGGCCATCGTCGACTACCAGAACAACGGCATCCCGCGCCGCGTGCGCGCGCCAGAAGGGCAGGACCTGCTGCAGGTGGTCGACCCCTACTCCTACCGCCGTGGTGTGACGATGCCCAAGTTCCTCATCCACTCCAGCGGCGACCAGTTCTTCATGCCCGATTCGGGCCGCTTCTACCAGCCTGAGCTGGAGGGCGAGACGCTGCTGCGCCACGTGCCCAACGCGGACCATTCGCTCTCCACCAGCGCGGGCATCGGCGACGTGGTGGGCAGCCTGACGGCCTGGTACCAGCAGGTGGTGGCCCAGGCGCCGCGCCCGCGCGTCAGCAGCGTCGTGGCGCACGGCCGGCTGCAGGTGCGCAGCTCGCTGCCGGCGGCATCGGCCAGGCTGTGGCAGACCACCAACTACGTGGCGCGCGACTTCCGCCGCGTGACCACGGGCGAGTCCTGGCAGGCCACACCGCTGGCGGACGAGGGCGACGGCACGCAGTCGGTCTTCAGCGTGGCTCTGGCGGCACCGTCCGAAGGCTACACGGCCCGCTTCGTGGAACTCACGTTCCCTGGGGTGGCCGGCTTGCCGCAGACCTACAGCACGCGCATCCACGTGGCGCCCGACAAGACGCCCTTCGAGGTGACCGATCCCATCGGCCAGCCGCGCGACCGCACGTTCTGGAAGCGCCAGGTCGACATTGCGCTGGGTGCGCCGGGCACGGCCGAGATCGATGCCGCCACCTTGCGCAGCTACCTGCCCGTTCCCTTGTTCGGCGACCATGTCACCACGCTGGAGGCCGCGCGCGATATCCTGCGCGGCGGCCATGGTGCCGATGAGCAGGCGCGGCAGCAATGCCTGGCCACGCGGCTGAACATCGCGCGCGGCGAACTGGGCTGGTACTCGCCGATCCGATCGCTGGGTGTGCAGCGGCGGGCGCTGTGGTGGCATTACCAGGAGGCCGACCGCGCCTTCGAGCGCGGCCTGGCACGGGTGGCCTGGGGCGTATGTGCCGGCATCAACGCCACGCGGGCGGTGGCGGGCAAGGACGCGAAGGTGAAGGAGCCGGTGGCGCACTGAGCCGCGCACTGAGCCGATCATTGAGCGGGTTCCCGGCCCGCGCTGGGGTGGCCCGGCGTCGGCCGGCCCACCCGGTGCGTGGCCCGGGCCGCGGTACTTTCAGGCGCCGGCCACCACCAGCTCGCACCGCTTGTCCACCGGGCCCAGCACCGCATCCAGCGGAGCCGGCCGCGCGAGCAGGTAGCCCTGCACGAAGTGCACCCCCAGCATGCGCAGGTGCTCCAGTTCCTCGGGGCGTTCCACGCATTCGGCCACCGTCTTCATGGCCAGGCGAGAGGCAATGCGCTGGATCGCGTCCACCATCTCGCTGTTGACGGGGTCGTGGTGGATGTTCTTGACGAAGCTGCCGTCGATCTTGAGCACGTCCACCGGCAGGTCGCGCATCTGCGACAGCGAGGTCATGCCCACGCCGAAGTCGTCCAGCGCCACGCGCACGCCGCTGCTGCGCAGGCGGCCCAGCAGTTCCCGCACCATGTCCAGGCTCTCCAGCGCGGCGGTTTCGGTGATCTCCATGCACAGGCAGTGCGCCGGCATGCCGTGGCGCGCCAAGGTGTCCATGATGTAGTCGGCAATGCTGGGGTCGCGCAGCGTGGTGGCGCAGAAGTTCACTGACACGGTGTCGAGTTCATGCCAGCGCCCATTGCCGAAGCGCTTGGCGCAGGCCTCCACGCTGTGGCGGATGACCCAGCGGTCGAGCTGGTCCATCAGCCCGTAGCGTTCGGCCGCAGGCAGGAACTCGCCTGGTGAGACCATCTTGCCGGCCTCGTCCACCATGCGCACCAGCACCTCGAAATGGATGCCGTGTTCGGCGTCGCCCTCCAGCGGGCGGATGGCCTGGCCATACAGGCGCAGCCGGTTTTCGTCGATGGCTTCCTGGATGCGCGAGACCAGCTGCATCTGCGAGCGCATGGTGTCCACCGCCTGGTTCGTGCTGGAGTGCACGCAGATGCGGTTGCGGCCGGTGCGCTTGGCCATGAAGCAGGCCATGTCGGCGGCCTTCTCCACCGCGGCGGCGTCGGCGAAGGTGTTGTCCACCGCCACCACGCCGATGCTCACCGCCAGGCGGAAGGTCTGGCCTTGCCACTGGAAGCGCCAGTCGGCCACCGCGCGGCGCAGCGTCTCGGCCAGGCGCAAGGCGTTGTCGCTGGCGCATTGGTACATGAGCACGGCGAACTCGTCGCCGCCCAGGCGTGCCACCAGGTCGGTCTTGCGGGTGTAGCGCAGGAACAAGGCCGCCAGCTGCTTGAGCAGTTCGTCGCCCGCGGCGTGGCCGCAGGTGTCGTTGACGATCTTGAACTGGTCCAGGTCCATCATGATGACCGAGTGCTCGCTGCTCTCGGGCGCGGACTTGAACAGCTGGGCCAGGGCCAGCTCGTAGGCGCCGCGGTTGGCCAGGCCGGTGAGGGCGTCGTGGTTGGTGTGCCAGTGGAGTTCCTGCGCGGCAGCGCGCTCGGCGGCCAGGTTGCGCACCACGATCACCGCGCCGTCGATGCCGCCCGCGGCGGTATGGATCGGGGCGGCAGAGCTGTTGATCGGCAGCAGCGTGCTGTCCTTCACGTACAGCACCGCCTGCAGCATGGACACCATGCGGCCTTCGCGGATGGCCCAGCGCGCCAGGTCGGGCAGCGCCTGCCCGCTGGCTTCTTCGCACGCGACCACCACCTCGGCAAACGGATGGCCCAGCGCCTGGGCCAGCGGCCATTGCGTGAGCTTCTCGGCGGCGGTGTTCATGGCGGTGATGGCGCCGTCCTTGTCGGTGGCGATGACCGCGTCGCCGATGGACTGCAGCGTGACTTCCGCACGCTCCTTTTCGCGCTGCAGGGCCAGCTCGGCCGTCTGCCGCTCCATGGCCATGCCGGCGAACTCCTCGGCCAGCTGCTGCAGTTCCAGCGTGGCACCGGCCATCAGCGTGTGCTGGGGCGTGGCCTGCCAGCCCTGCTTGAGTTCGCGCATGGCGCGGCGCAGTTCGTCCAGGGGGCGCAGCATGCGCGACACCAGCGCCCACATGGCCGGGATCAGCAGCAGGGCGATCAGGCTGCCCGCCAGCAGCATCTGCCGGGCCAGCGGGAAGGCCCTGGCATGGGCTTCCTCCTTGCCCACCACGCCGGCCATGATCCAGCCGGCCGCCGGCACGGGGCGGAATGTATAGAGGCTGGGCGCGCCGGCGTAGTCAACGCCGGGCAATGAAGCGCCCATGTTTTTCAGGCCGGATCGCAGGGCTTGCGCCGCGGGCCCGAGGGTATCGAGCGTCTGGCCGATCTGGCCCGGCTGCGGGTGCATCATGATCCGCCCATCCGGGGTGAGCAGGACGAAGTGGCGGCTGAAGGTCTCGCGCGCCGTGGCATTGAGGAACTGCTCGTGGTTCAGCGGCAGCGTGCCCACGGCGACGGCGCGAAAGCGGCCGGCTTCGTCGTGTACCCTGTAGGTCATCGGTACGACCCATTCGTTGCGCGTGCGGCTCATCACGGGCAGGCCAATGGTGGCCCCCCGGTTGAGGGTGGTGGTGAACCAATCCTCCTGGGCCACGGAGGTGCTTGGCACGGCGGGCCGCGAGGCGATCAACTGGCCGTCGATGCCGTAGACCGCCAGGGTCTCAAAGGTGTTTCGCGCCCCCACCCGCGAGGCCAGATATTGGTGCAGCGACTCTGGATCACGCAGTTGGTCACCCGGCAGGTTGGAAGCGAATTCGCTCAATGCCGAACGCGCCACCCTGACCTGGGTGTCCACGTCGCTGGCGACGCGGCTGGTGAATGCCTCGTGCTGGGCCGCGGCTGATTGCGCAGCGCTGCGCTCGGACAGGTGGGACTGGAGGCTGGTCACCACGGCGATGCCCAATCCGGCAAACAAGGCAGCCGTCAGTGCAGTCCGACCTTTGAGGGTTTTGACAAACATTTGGCATGTTCCAGAGGGTGCTGCACTGAGTAGCGGCCGCGGCCATGCAACACTGGTTTGCGTTTCCACGGACTGGTGCCGCAGATTCATCGAGCAGTTATCGACATAAGCATTCGCGGCTTGAATTGCCAGGATTGCATGCAGCTCAAGTTCAAGAGACGGCTGTCGAAGTTGACGCAGACCTCTGGTCGTTCATCGCTGGAGATCACCCCCAGGCCGGCCTTGCCGGCCGCCCCCGTGGGGTATGCGCAAAGTGGCGGAGCCACATTGCGCATGAGGCTTTCACAGTTCACTCGTTGTTGGAGGGCTCATGACACGGTTCATTTATCTGTCGCTGTGCTGGTTCATGATGCTGTGCGGCGGTGCCCGGGCGCAGGGCTTTCCGGACCGTGCCATTACCCTGGTGGTGCCGTTCGCGGCCAGCGGTCCGATGGACGTTCTCTCGCGCACGATGGCCGTGGCGCTGGGCAAGTACCTCAAGCAGCCGGTGATCATCGAGAACATTGCCGGTGCCGGCGGCACCGTGGGCGCTGCGCACGTGGCGCGTGCCGCACCGGACGGCTACACCATGCTGGTCTACCACGTGGGCATGGCCACCACACCCTCGCTTTATCGCAACCTGCCGTACGAGCCACTGCGTGATTTTGAATTGGTCGGGGAGGTCGCGGACGTGCCCATGACGCTGGTGGCGCGCAACGACCTTCCGGCGGGCAACCTCAAGGAACTCCTGGCGCACTTGAAGGCGCACCCGGGCCGGGTGCGATATGCGCATGCAGGCGCCGGATCTGGTTCTCATCTGTGCGGCCTGCTGCTGGAGGGGACTGCCGGTGTGGACGTCCAGAAGGTCGTCTACAAGGGCACTGGTCTTGCCATGGGCGACCTGCTGGCCGGCAAGGTGGACCTGATGTGCGACTTGACGACCACCGCCACCCCGCAGATCCAGGCTGGAAAAGTCAAGTCCTACGGCGTCACCACGCCGCAGCGCCTGCCCATCCTGCCGCTGGTGCCCACGCTGCGCGAAGCCGGCCTGGACGTGGAGGTGGCCATGTGGCATGGGTTGTACTTGCCGCGCGGGACGCCCAAGCCCGTGGTGAACAAGATGGTCGAGGCGCTGCATGTCGCCCTCCAGGACCCCGGCCTGAAGGAACTGTTCAAGGAACTTGGAACCGAGCCGGTGCCGCTGACTCGGGCCTCGCCCCAATACCTGCGCAAGCACCTGGAGGGGGAGATGGACCGCTGGTCGAAGATCATCAAGGGCGCGGGCGAGTTTGCATCGCTGGACCCGGCGCCATAGGTCCGGCCGGTTGGATCCGGCCCGTCACCTGGGCGGGGCCGCCCGCCGCCGCTGCACCTGCCACAGCACCCCGGCACAGGCCAGCGCCAGCGGCAGGCACAGCGCGTTGACGATGCGCCAGTCGTAGTACGCCAGTACCGCGCCTGCGGCCAGGGAGGCAAGCAGGTTGGCGCTGTAGACCAGCAGCGAGTTCAGCCCCTGGGCGCGGGCCTTCTCAGGCTCTTCGTAGGTGTCGGCCAGCAGCAGTGTGCCGCCATTGAACATGAAGTTCCAGCCCACGCCGCAAAGCGCCAGCTCAATGCCGAACCAGACGGGTGTCTGCGGCGCTGCCAGCGCGGTCGCGAAGCTGGCGGTGAACAGCGCAAGGCCGGCCCATACCAGGCCGGCGGCGCCCAGGCGCCGGACGATCGCCGGGTTGAACAGCGAGGGCAGGTACATCGCAGCGAAGTGGCCCTGCAGCGCTACGCTCGCGGCCGCAAGCGGCAGGCTGCATTGCTGCATCGCCAGCGGCGCGGCGTTCATCGTCAGCGTCATCATCGCGAAGCCCGCAGCGCACATCAGGCTGGCGGCCAGGAAGCCGGGCCGCCGCAGCAGCGCGGCCGCTGGCGGGGCCGGTGTTGCCGCCGCGGGCTGGCGGCCCAACTGCGGCGACAGCCAGGCCTGGCTCGCGCCGAGCAGGGCACACAACCCCAGCAGCGCGAGGAAGGCGTTGGCGTACAGGGCCGACAACCCCAGCGCCGGGAAGTGCGTGGCCAGGTACGGCCCGGACACACCGCCGACCACGCCGGCACTGGTCACCCAGGCCAGCGCCGGGGCGCGGCGCGCCGGCGTGCCGGCGGCGTCCAGTGCAGCGAAGCGGTAGTACTGGCTGAAGGAATTGAAGAAGCCCAGCAAGGCGGCGCCGGCCACCAGCAGCGCGAAGGAGCGCACCTGCAGGCCGAACAGGCATACGGCGCCGCCGACGCCCCCCAGGGCGGCCTTCAGCATGAAGCCGCCGCGCCGGCCCAGCCGCGCCATCAGCAGCGAGGCCGGGTAGATCATCGCCAGGGTCCCGGCTACCGTGGCGGTGACCGGCAGGGTGGCCAGCGCCGGATGCGGCGCCAGCCAGAGTCCGGCGAGGCTGCTGACCGTGGTGAGCAAGGCGACCAGGGTGCTGCTCAGTGCCTGGCCCAGCGCCAGCACTGTCAGGTCGCGGCCCGGCTTGAACATCCCTGCCGCCCTGCCGCTCACCGGATGGCCTTGGCCAGCAGTTCCTCCAGACACTCCGCCTGCGGGTCGGCCACGCACAGCGGCTGGCCGGTTTCGGCCAGCCAGTCCAGCGGCGCAGGGCGCTGCGGTGGCGTGGCAATCAGCACCGGCCGCAGCGCCCCGGCGCGCTGGAACTGCGCCAGCGGGCCGAAGCGCAGCATGCCATTGCGGCCCAGCCGCGCGATCACGTGCTGGGGCAACTGGTCGCCTGCGCGCAGCCCCAGCGTGTACAGCGCCGGGATGTCCTGGCGGTCGCGCTTCTCGTGCACGGTCAGGCGGATGGTGGTGTCGTCTGCGGCCCGCGGCTGGCCGCGCACCCAGGCCTGGGTGCGCAGGTACTGGCGCGTCGAGCGCCAGGCGGTGTTGCGCACGAACGCGATCGCAGCGTCGAGCACCCCGGCCTCGGCGCCGCCGAAGGCCTGGCCCCACGCGGCCCGGCAGCGCGGGTTGACGGTGCTGGTCACCGCGGCCCGTAGCAGCCGCTGGGCGTCATCGGCGCCATGCGCCTGCAGCCAATGGCGCACGTCGGCTGACAGTGCCGGCACGGCCGCATCGGGGGCGCCGCAGGTGAAGAAGCGTGCCCAATCGATGTTCAGCGCGACGGTCTGGAAGTGCAGTTCCACCTCGTGGTCGGCGACGCTTACCTCGGCCGCCTCGGGCAGCAGCTGGGGCGGCACGAACGGCTGCACCTCGATGGCCGGGCGCTGCATCAGCCACTGCGCCAGCCGGGCGCGCTGGTCGTCATAGGCCCGGGCCAGCGCGGGCCGGGTGTACAGCGCGTCACTGAATCGCGGCGCGCCGCCCAGGATGGTGAGTGTGACGCGGCGTTTGCCGTCCAGCAGCCGCTCGATCGCCTCGACCAGCGTGCCCAGCCGTGCGATGGCCCGGCATTCAGCCAGATCAGGCAGGGCACCCATCAGCTTGAGGCCGCCGACGTCACGCTTGGCCTGGCCCCAGGCGATGGCCAGATGCAGCGGAGCGTCGCCGGCCAGCGCCGCGGCCAGGCGCTTCTGCAGCGGCCGGGTGGCCAGCCAGCCGGCGTTCTTGCACAGATCCGGCGAGCGGAACAGCTCGCACACCAGCGCGGCGGATTGCCAGCGCGGATCGTCCAGGTGCTCATACAAACCGCCGGATGGCAGGCCCTTCAGCGTGGCGCGGCTGTGCTTGAACAGAGTCTTGGCCGCCACTGCGATGCAGGCCCGCCAGTGCTCGCCCAGCCGGTCCACTGCATCCGCGCCCAGCGTGACCGGCGCAAGCAGCCCGGCGCGCGGGTCCTGCAAGGCCAGGTGCGGGTCGCGATGCAGCAGGGGCAGCAGGCGGCTCTCGCTGAGCACCGGGCCGGCCCGGCCGGCGTCTGTCCGGGCCGGTGTGGATACGGGGGGCAGGGTGGTGGTGGTGCTCGTCATGCGTCGTCCCCCAGCAGCAGTTGTTCCGCCCAGGCGTCGCGGTGCAAGGCCTCCGGGTTGTTGGTGTAGAAAAAAGGCTGCGTGGCGGCATGCAGCGCGGCCAGCGGGCCGGTCTCATGCTGGCCGGCATCGACACCGATCAGCACCGGCACCTGGGCATCGGCCTCGCGTTCGATGCGGTAGCGGATGTCGATGGCGGCGCCGCCGGGGCCGAACAGCAGGCCGCCGCAGCCGTGCTGCGCGGTCATGTTGATGTTGCGGCGTGAGGTGGTGATGCAATGCAGTTCACCGGGCTTGGCATGGATGGTCAGCTTGATCGCATGCGGCCAGTGGTGCCGCAAGACCTGCAGTTCGCGGTCGGTGCTGGAGATCGCGACATAGCGGATCGCCGCGTCCCAGGCCTCGTGCCGCAGGCTCTCCAGCAGCCATTGCATCTCGTCGGCCGGCTCCGGGCCCAACCAGCGCGCCGCGGCCACGTCCAGCGGTGCGTGCAGATGGACCAGGTGGTGCAGGTAGGCGTTCTGCCGGCGGACCGGATCGCCCTGGACGGCCAGAGCGCTGTAGCGCACCGAGGTCAGCAGCGAGCCCAGCGCCGCACCCAGCGCCGTGGCGCCGGCATCGCCTTGGGCCAGGCGGAGCAGCGTGCCGGGCAGGTCGTCGAGGTTCAGCGCATGTCGATAGGTGGCGGCCAGTTCGGCCGCCCGGGCGCGGTAGGCGGCTTCGCGCGTGCCGGGCGGCACACCCAGCACCTCTTCGGACACGGCGGCCTCGTAGTCCTGAAGCACCAACTGGTCCTGCACGCCCAGGGCGCTGATCCAGAACTGCAAGGCCTGCTGGTAGCCATCGACCTGCGCGGCCGATGTCTGGCAGGCGCGGCGGTACTTGTGGCCATCGGCCAGCAGCACGATACGGCAGCCGTTCGGGCTCAGCGCGCTGGCCACCTGGGCCGCGCCGGCCAGTTGGGCCAGCGAGGCCAGCTCGGCCAAGTCCGGCCAGGGGCCGTGGTTCTTGACCGGTGACAGCGGCTTGCGCGAGAAGACTGGCAACAGCAGGTCGATCGGGCGGTGGCTGCGCATCAGCGTGGCGATGCGGTTGCGCAGCTGCATGCGCGGCAGGTGTTCGGGGTGCACGCGGAAGGACCACGGGTCACACAGGGCCTCGGCAATGCACTCGGCCACGCCGGCCTGCTTGACGCCGTACAGGGCGGCGTGCTGGTGCGCCCGCTGCACGGCGGCGGTGATGCGGTCGGCGGCATGGCGGCTGATCTGCGCCCGCAGGGCCGGTACCAGGTGCCGCATCACCTGCCCCGCAGGCAGCGTCACGGCGGTGCGATGGAACTTCGCGTTGTCGTACAGCGCGTCGTGGTGTTTTGCCACATACCGCAGGAGGCGGTGTCCATCGGAGATGTGGCTGATGACGGGTGGGTCTGGCAACGCCAGCAACGTAGTAGCACCGGCGTGATGCGGAACAGCGACAGACACAGTCATCCATTTTCCTCGGCATTCAAATCTTGTGGGGCCCCCTGTGCTGATCGTCAAAGCCGCTGTCAGTCGTTGATCACCATAGCGGCACAGATCAGCAAAAAGTTCCGTCCGGGACCACCGCACGAACTTTGTGTGCAATCTGACACGCGTCCGGTGTTGACGTCAATGCGCTCATCCATCCATTCATCCATCCGACGTCCTTTGACCCGCAGATCAAGGGGGCCACCAAGACGCGGCCATGGCCTTCCTGCAGTGCGGCGTGGCCATGTGGATGCACTTGATACGGCGCGTCACAAAGACCCGATCCGACCAAGATGAACCGCTGGCCCAAAGGTATCAATGGGGCGGGGAGTTCGCGTCGCTGGATTCGGCGCAGTGAGGCTTGATGGGTAAGACCGCAGCAAGACTGCGCGGGCGATGATCGAACCCATTTGGGGTGAACCGATCATGACGCGTCAAGACGACTTGCAAGCCGGTGAGGTGGACCTGCGCCGGCGCCAGATCTGTGCAGCCATGCTGCTGGCGGCTGCCGCGCCGCTGGCCGGCGCGCAGGAGCAGGTACCAGACCAGGCACAGGACCAGGCGCCGGCCGAGCCTGCCTGGCGCTGCATCGATTTCGATTGGGCCGATGCCACGCGCCAGCGTACCGTGCCGGCCCGCCTGTACTGGCCGGCACATTCAGCCGGGCCGGTGTCGCTGCTGGTGTTCTCGCACGGCATCGGCGGCTCGCGCGAGGGCTACAGCTACCTGGGCCGGCATTGGGCTGCGCAGGGCGCTGCCAGCCTGCACGTGCAGCACGTGGGCAGCGACAAGGCCTTGTGGTTCGGCAACCCCTTTGGCATGGTGGGCCGGCTGCAGGCCGCCGCACAGGAGCGTGAGGCCCTGCATCGCGTGCAGGACCTGCGCTTCGCGCTCGACCGCGTGCTCGACCCCGCCGTGTTTGCGCCCGGCGAGCAGATCGACCGCCACCGCATCGTGGCGGCCGGCCATTCCTACGGCGCCAACACCAGCCTGCTGGCGGTGGGCGCGCGGGTGCAGCGCGGTGGGCGGTGGCTGGACGTGCACGAGCCGCGCTTCAGCGCCGCGGTGCTGATCTCCGCGCCGCCTTTCTATGGCGAGCGGGACCTGGCGGCCATCCTGGGCAGCGTGGCCGTGCCCACGCTGCACGTCACCGCCACGCAGGACGTGATCCAAATCCCCGGCTACCACTCCGGCGTGGACGACCGCATCGCCGTCTTCGATGCGGTGGCCGATCCGCGCAAGATGCTGGTGGTGTTCACCGGTGGCTCGCACAGCATGTTCACCGACCGGGCCGGCACCGGCGGCTGGAGCCTGAACCCGCAGGTGAAGAGCGCCACCAAGGCGCTGGCGCTGGCCTTCCTGCGCCGCAGCTTCGATGGCGATGCGGTGTCTTTGCAGCGCTGGGGGTTGGAATGGCAACCCATCGTGGCGCGAGTGGTTGGGGTGCTGGGCTGACATGGCCTTGCGCTCCAGGCGGGGCAGTCGTTTCAATATCTTGTTGGGGTGCCGCTATTCGCGCGGGGTTCTCTGCCACTTTGTGAGAGCCCGCCGGAGTTCGCCCGGCCGGCGACCTTCTTTCTTTGCTGGTGCAAAGAAAGTAAGCAAAGAAAGCACCTGACAACCCATTTGGCCGAACGATCACACGAATACCTCTCCAACACCGCCGTGCCGTGGCTGCAACTCGCCTCGCGGCTCAAACAGCGCCACCTGGACACGGAGCGAATGCTCCACCGTCGGCACAGTCCGCCCAGTCTCCGCAGGGCCAGATCGGTGACAGGCGGAGACAGGTTGGAGGCGACATTGCGTAGGGTTGCGCACCCTCTTGCCAGGTGGAGCTGTTTGAGCCGCGAGGCGAGTTCAAGACCTGGCACCGGCGGTGTTGGAGCGGCCACCGTCTCATCGCTCGGTCAAATGGGTTGTCAGGTGCTTTCTTTGCTTACTTTCTTTGCACCAGCAAAGAAAGTGAGTCGCCGGCCGGGCGAACTCCGGCGGGCTCTCCCAAAGTAGAAGAGAACATCGCGCGAACAGCGGCACCCCACCAAGACTTAGAAAGTCCAGCTCAAGCGGGTTTAATCAGCCAGCAAAGTTCAGCACAAACTCTGCCCCCGGTTCGGCATTGCGCGCCGACAACCGCCAGCCATGCGCCAGCGCGATCTCGGCGCAGATCGCCAGCCCCAGCCCGGCGCCGCTGTCGCGCCGACCCGGCCCGCGCCAGAAGCGCGTAAAGAGCTTGGGCAGGTGCTCGGCCGCGATGCCGGCCCCATCGTCACGCACGCACAAGTCGCCGGCGCCCAGGGTGATGGCCACCATCGCGTCGGGCGGTGAATGCAGGATGGCGTTTTCCACCAGGTTCTTGATCAGGATGAAAAGCGCGCCGCGGTCGGCCTGCACCGCTGCGCTGCCGGGCAGCACGCGCAGGTCCAGGTAGACGCGCCGGCCATCGGCCAGCCGGTCCAGCTGGCCCACCACATCGCTGGCCACCGCGCCCGGATCGATGGCCTCGAAGCTGTAGTTCTGCGCCTCGCTGGCCTCGGCCAGGTGCAGCAGCTGGTGCACCTGGCGCGCCATGAAGTCGATGTCCTTCAGCAAGGTCTCGCGGTCGTCGATGGTGCTCAGCTCGATCTGGCCGCGCACCAGCGCCAGTGGTGTCTTGAGCTCGTGCGCCGCCGCGGCCAGGAACTCCTGCTGCACGCGGTAGCCCTGCTGCAGCCGCTCCAGCGCCAGGTTGAAGGCCTGGATCAGCGGCTGCAACTCGGTGGGCATGTGCTGCGTGGACAGGCGCGCGCCCAGGTTGCGCGGCTCGATGTGCGCGGCCGCCGCCGAGGCTTCGCGCAGCGGCCCCAGCGCGCGGCGCAGCGTGAACAGCATCACCACGCTCAGCAGCAGCGCCGAGGCGATGCCGTTCCACAAGGCCGCGCTGGCGAACGGCCGGCCGAGCACGAAGCGCCCCAGCCAGTTGGCACGCTCGCTGGCGGCGAGCTGCACGTGGTAGCGCGGCCCGGGCCGCGAAAGCGGGACGGTGGCCACGAGGAAGGTCCGACCGTTCAGCGACAGCTCGAACGAGGTGCGCTGGGGGTCGAAGGCCTGGCCGGGTGGCGTCAGCGCCAACGCCTGCGGCTCGGGCGCCAGCACCACCGCGCCGGTGTCATCGACGACGCGGTACTTCACGTCCTGCGCCAGCGCCTGAAATATCCATTCAGCCTTTTGCTTGCGAACTCCGCGCACCGGCCGGCCTTCTGCATCGAACTCCAGGTCTGCGGCGATATGGCGGGCCTGCGCGGCCAGCATGAAGCGGTTCAGCGCGTCGTCTTGCCAGACCAGCATGGCCGCGACCGCGCAGCCGAGCACCGCGGCGGTCAAGACCAGCGCCAGCAGGTAGGCGCCCAGCAGCCGGGCGGCCAGGCTACCCAGCCAGCGGGGTTTCGCGAAGCGCATAGCCGTGCCCTCGTACGTTGACGATCTGCAGCCCCGAGCCGATGGCCTGCAGCTTCTTGCGCAGCCGGTGCATCGCCACGTCCAGCGCGTTGGGCGTCACGGCTTCGGCCAGGCCCCAGGCGGCGGCCTCCAGCGCGCTGCGGCGCACCGTGCTGCCCGCACCCCGGACCAGGCACAGCATGATCTGCATCTCCGCCGCCGGCAGCGTCACCGACTCGGCGCCGCAGCCCATGCAGCCGCGGTCGGGCCGCACCTCCAGGTCGCCGAACACCGGCGCCAGGCTCTGCAACTGCGCCGGCCGGCGCAGCAGCGCACGCACGCGGGCCACCAGTTCTTCCATGGGAAACGGCTTGGCCAGGTAGTCGTCGGCGCCTGCTTCCAGGCCGGCCACACGGTCGTGCAGCGCGTCGCGCGCGGTCAGCATCAGGCAGGGCATGGCCAGGCCGGCGGCGCGCAGGCGCTGCACCAGCTGCAGGCCATCGCCATCGGGCAGGCCACGGTCCACGATGATCACCGCGTAGGCGGTCGCCCTCACGGCGTGCCAGGCGGCATCGATGCGCATGAAGTGGTCGACCTCGATGCCGGCGGCGGCCAGTGCCTTGCGCACCAGCTCGGCCAGGCGCTCGTGGTCTTCCACCAGGGCGATGCGGTTCATGAAGGGGGCGTGGGGGAGGCAGGGGCGGCAATGATGCCCGAGCCCCCATCCTGGGCCGTGGTGCCTTACCTCGCCCTTACCGGGGGAGGCTGCGGCCGGTTCAATGCAGCGCCGACAGGAACTGCTTGAGTTCCGCCGTCTGCGGCGCCTCGAACACCTGCGCCGGGGGCCCCATCTCGTGGATGCGCCCGGCGTGCATGAAGACCACGCGGTCGCTGACCTTGCGCGCGAAGCCCATCTCGTGCGTGACCATCAGCAGCGTCATGCCTTCATCGGCCAGGCTTTCGACCACGCGCAGCACCTCGCCCACCAGCTCGGGGTCGAGCGCGGAGGTGATCTCGTCGCACAGCATCACGCTCGGCTCCATGGCCAGCGCCCGCGCGATCGCCACTCGCTGCTGCTGGCCGCCGGAGAGCTGGTCGGGCCAGGCATCGAACTTCTCGGCCAGGCCCACGCGCTGCAGCAAGGTGCGCGCCACCTGCGCGGCCTGCTCGGTGCTGCGCTGCTTCACCAGCGTGGGCGCCAGCATCACGTTGCGGCCCACGCTGAGGTGCGGGAACAGGTTGAAGCCCTGGAAGATCATGCCCACGTGCTGGCGCAGTTGGCGCATGGCGCGGGCATCGCCATGGCGCAGGGCCTGGCCGTCGACCTGCAGCTCGCCCTGCTGGAATTCCTCCAGCCCGTTGATGCAGCGGAGCAGGGTGCTCTTGCCCGAGCCGCTCTTGCCGATGATGGCGATCACCTCGCCGCGCTGCACCTGCAGGTCGATGCCCTTGAGCACCTCGTTGGCGCCGAAGGACTTGCGCAGCGCGCGGATGTGGACGATGGGGTCAGTGGCCACGCTGGAGGCTCCTTTCGAGCTTGCGGCTGGTTGCCGAGATGGGCCAGCACAGGCCGAAGTACAGCAAGGCCACGCAGGCATACACGGTGAACGGGCTGAAGGTGGCGTTGGTGATGATCGTGCCGGTCTTCATGAGTTCGGCAAAGCCGATCACCGAGGCCAGCGCCGTGCCCTTGATCACCTGCACCAGGAAGCCCACCGTGGGCGGCACCGCCACGCGCAAGGCCTGCGGGCCGATGACGTGGCGCATCTTTTCGCCAAACGACAAGGCCAGGCTGTCGGCCGCCTCCCACTGGCCACGCGGCACGGACGCCACGCAGCCGCGCCAGATCTCGGTGAGGAAGGCGCTGCTGTAGAGCGTCAGCGCCAGGCCCGCTGCCACCCAGGCCGACAGGTCGATGCCCAGCAGCGAGAGCCCGAAGAACGCCATGAACAACTGCACCAGCAGCGGCGTGCCCTGGAACACCTGCACATACAAGGCCACGCCGCGCTGCGCGCCGGGCCAGCGCGCCAGCCGCACCAGCAGCAAGGCCAGGCCCACCAGGCTGCCGCCCACGAAGGCAATGAGCGACAGCAGCACCGTCCAGCGCGCCGCCAGCAGCAGGTTGCGGAAGATGTCCCACAGCGAGAATTCGACCATGCTGGACCCTTGTCAGTGGCCGGCCTGCGGCAGGCGGCCGAAGACCCAGCGTGGGCCGGCCCAGTTGAGGAACTGGCGCGTGGTTGCCACCAGCACCAGGTAGATGGCGCCCGCCACCAGGTAGGCCTCGAAGCCGCGGAAGTTGCGGCTCTGGATCAGGTTGGCGGCGTAGTTCAACTCTTGCGCCGAGATCTGCCCGCACACCGAAGAGCCCAGCATCACGATGATGATCTGGCTCACCAGCGAGGGCCACACGCGGCCCAGCGCCGGCGGCAGCACCACGCGTGTGAAGAGCTGCCACTCGTTCATGGCCAGGCTGCGGGCCGCCTCGAACTGGCCGCGCGGCGTGCCTTCGATGCCGGCGCGCACGATCTCCGCGGCATAGGCCCCCAGGTTGACCACCATCGCAATCACCGCGGCCACCTCCGCGGAGAGCCGCACGCCCAGGCTGGGCAGGCCGAAATAGATGAAGAAGAGCTGCACGATGAAGGGCGTGTTGCGGATCAGCTCCACGTACACGCCCACCACCCTGCCCAGCGCCGGCGGCCCCAGCGAGCGGGCCCAGCCGCAGGCCACGCCCAGCCCCAGGCCCAGCAGGGCGGACACGGCGCTCAACCCCAGCGTGAAGCCCGCGCCGCGCAGCAGCGCGGGCCACTCCTGGAGCACGGCCATGAAATCGAGCTGCACCATGGCGCGCCTGCGTTCAGAGCGGCAGTTCGCCGGCCGGGCGGCCCAGCCACTTCTGCGCCAGGCGTTCCAGCTCGCCCGAGGCCTTGGCCGCCGCGATGATCTCGTTCACCTTGGCGCGCAGCTTGTCCTCACCCTTGGCCACGCCGATGAAGTTGGGCGACTCCTTGAGCAGGAACTTGTACTCGGTGCCCAGTTGCGGCGCGCGCGCCATCATGGCGCCGGCCACCGAGGCGCCGGTGGCGATGGTCTGCACCTGGCCCGATACGAAAGCCGAGACGGTGGTGTTGTTGTCCTCGAAGCGCTTGATGTCGGCCGTGGGCGGCGCAATCTTGGTGAGCTCCATGTCTTCGATCGCGCCGCGGGTCACGCCCACGCTCTTGCCGGCCAGGTCGGCCGGGCTCTTGACCGCCAGCGTCTTGGCCGCGAACACGGCCTGGAAGAACGGCGAGTAGGCGGCGGTGAAGTCGATCACCTTCTCGCGCTCGGCGTTCTTGCCCAGCGTGGAGATCACGAGATCAGCCTTCTTGGTCTGCAGGTAGGCAATGCGGTTGGCGCTGGTCACCGGCACCAGTTCCACCTTGACCCCCAGCTTGGCGGCGATGAGGGTGGCCATGTCGATGTCCAGCCCCTGCGGCTGCAGGTCGGTGCCGACGAAGCCATAGGGCGCAAAGTCGGTGGGGATGGCCACGTGGATCAGCTTGCGCGCCATGACCGTGTCGAGTGCGGTCTGTGCCTGGGCGGTGGCGGGGGCGAGGGCGAGGGGCAGCATGCAGGCCAGGCCGGACATGCCCAGTGCGGCGGCAGCAGTCAGGAACGATCGGCGTGTCATCATCAACTCTCCTTGGGGGGCCGTCGTGCGGCAGGGGGGGGAACCACGGGAACAAGATCGGAGAAGAGGCGGCGCAGCCGCCCGGGGTTGCGCGGCGCGGTGGCCTCTGCCGGCCCCGGCGTGCGGGCCACCAGGGCCGCACGCAGCGAGGCCAGCGGGTCTTCGTCGGCCGATGGGGTGCCCAGGTGGTTGGCCACCGACTCCAGGTGCGCGCGCACGCGCCGCGCCGCCAGCGCCCGGTCGCCGGCTTCCAGCGCGGCCACGATCTCGGCATGCTCGGCACAGGAACGCGCCGCGTCGTGCGTGGACTGGAACAAGGTGGCAATCAGCGTGGTGCGGGCCGTGAGGTCTTTCAGGATGTCGGCCAGCAGCGAATTGCCGGCGCATTCGGCCAGGCAGACGTGGAAGTCACCCAGCATGTAGCTGCGCTCCGCGGCATCGCCGCCGCGGATGGCGCGGCGCTCCTGCACGATGTGCTGCTTGAGCTTCTTCAGCGCGGCCGGCGGCAGGCGGCCGGGCAGGGTCTGGATCAGCCCCGTCTCAATGGCCAGGCGCGCGTCGAAGGCTTCCTTGGCCTCGGCCCGGGACGGCTGCACCACGTACCAGCCGCGGCGCGAGTTCACCTCCACCATGCCGCGCGCCGAGAGCCGGGCCAGGGCCTCGCGCACCAGCGTGCGGCTCACGCCGAACAAGTCGGCCAGGGCCTGCTCGCCCAGGCGCTGGCCGGCGGCCACGCGGCCGGCCAGGATGGCATCGACGATGCGGTCGGCAATCAGGTCGGGGCTGCGGGGCGTGGCGTCGGCCGCTTCCACGGCGGTGTCGGCGACCGCTTTCGGTGCATCGGGTTCCGGGGTGCGCTGCAAACCGGCTCGGAGTGCGTTGGTTTTGTGCATACGAGTCTTGTATGCAAGCATTGTGCAGGAGCCATGCCAGGGCCGGCCTCCCGGTCAACCCACCCCACGGTGGCCGGCCATTCACCGGCTTCGTCCAGTCAATTCAGCGGCAGTTGCCAGGCCCGCGCGGCAGGCGCGGCGCGGGCGCTGTGCAAACGCGGTACAAACGCGGCATGACCCATCCCTCCGACCGGCGCTTTGCACTCGAGGACTTCACCACGTTCTCGCGGCGCGGGTTCCTCGGCCACTCGCTGGGCAGGCTGGCCGGGCTGGCCGCTCCCGGGTTGCTGGTATCGGGCCCGGCACGGGCCGAAACCGTGGCCGCCGCACCGGCGTTCCAGGCCAACCCGTTTGCCCTCGGCGTGGCCTCCGGCGACCCCAGCCCCACCGGTGTGGTGCTGTGGACCCGCATCGCGCCCATGCCCCTGCAGGCCAACGGTGGCATGCCCAATGTCGCCGTGGAGGTGGAATGGGAAGTCGCCGCCGACGAGCGGTTCCACCAGGCCACGGCCCGGGGCCGGCAGATCGCGTACCCCGAACTGGGCCACACGGTGCACGCGCAGGTCGAGGGCCTGGAGCCGGGGCGGGACTATTTCTATCGCTTCAAGGTCGGCACCGAACGCAGCGTCACCGGCCGCACCCGCACCTTGCCTGCCGCGGGGGCGAAAGGGCCGGTGCGCTTTGGCGTGATGGGTTGCCAGCGCTACGAGCATGCGCATTTCACGGCCCTGGCGGACTTGGCGCGCGAGGCCCCGGACTTCGTCTACTGCTACGGCGACTTCATCTACGAGGGGCGGGCAATGCAAGGGGGCGATGACCCGGACCGCATGGCCCGCACCCTGCCGGCGGCCGCCGACGAATGCTTCTCGCTGGCCGACTACCGCCTGCGCTACGCCATGTACCGCCTGGACCCGGACCTGCAGGCGGCCAGCCGCGCGGCCCCGTTCATCGCGATCTTCGACGACCACGAGGTCTCGAAGGACTGGATGAGCGACGTGCACTACTACGGCCACCCGCCCGCCGTCTTCCTGCTGCGCCGCGCGGCGGCCTTGCAGGCCTGGTACGAGAACCTGCCCCTGCGCAAGAGCAGCATGCCGCGCGGCCCCGACATCACGGCCTACCGCCGCTTCGACGTGGGCGGGCTGATGCGCTTGAGCGTGCTGGACACGCGCCAGTACCGCACCGGCCGCTTCTGCCCGGCCAAGCTGACCAGCGAATGCACGCCCGATCCGCAGGCCAAGGACACCATGCTGGGTGCCGCGCAGGAGGCCTGGTTCGCCGAGGGCCTGAAGCAGCGCGCCCCGCCGGTCTGGACCGTGATGGCGCAGCAGCTCCTCATGGCCCGCGCCCACCTGGTGCCCAAGTTGGACAAGTGGGACCGCGTGCCCATGGCTCGCCAGCGCCTGTTCGATGCCTTGGTGGATGCGAAGGCGCCCAACCCGGTGGTCCTCAGCGGCGACCTGCACTACGCCGTGGGGGCCGACCTGAAGCGCGACTTCGACGCCGCGTCCACCGGCCCCATCGGCGCGGAGATCGTCAACCTGGCGGTGGGGTCGAACCTGCCCGTGGACGCCACCGATGCGTTCTTCGGCAAGCTGCGATCGGACAACCCCCACATCAAGTTCCACAGCCGTGAACGCGGGTGGACGCTGCACACCGTGAACGACAAGCTCTGGCGTGCCGAGTTCCGGGCGGTCAGCGATCCCTTGCGGCCCGGCAGTGCGATGAAGACAGCCGGGGTGCTGGCGGTGGAGGCGGGGCGGCCGGGCATCCAGCTGGGGTGAGCGCTGGAGGGAGGGTCGGCACGTGCAGCCGGCGGTGCGGCTCAACCGGGGGCTGCCTGCGCCAGCACATGGCCCTGCAGCCCCTGCAAGAGCGCCTCGAAGGTGACCTTGCAGCGTGGGCTGTGGCGCAAGTCCTCGTGCAGGACCAGCCAGGTCTCCAGGCCCAGGGCCAGTTGCTGGGGCAGCACGCGCGCCAGGGCCGGGTTTCGCCTGGCCAGGGCCACCTGGCACGCGCCGATGCCGGCGCCGGATCGGATCAGGGCCAGCTGCGCAAGGTCGCTGTCGGTCCGCAGGGTGAAGGCGTCGCGGTGCCAGGCCGGATGGGCCTTTCGGGCCGCGCGCATGAACGGCGCCCCCTCGTCGAAACCGATGAGCGCGTGCTGCGCCAACTCCGCCAGCGTGCGCGGTGTGCCGTGCTCGCGCAGGTAGTCCGTGTGGGCATGCAGGCCAATCTCCACCTCGCCCACCCGCCGCGCGATGAGCAGGCCTTGTTTGGGCTGCGTCATGCGGACGGCGATGTCGGCCTCGCGCCGGAGCAGGTCCTGCACGTGGTTCGTCAACACCAGCTCGACCTTCAGGCCCGGGTGCTCGCGCCGCAGCTGCGCCAGGATGGGCGGCAACACCTCCACGCCGATGACCTCGCTGGCGGTCACCCGCACCGTGCCCTGGACGCCGTCGCCCTGGCTCTCGGCGGCGCGCTTCAGGGCCGCGGCGCTGCTGCTCATGGCCTCGGCGTGGGGCTGCAGTGCCAGCGCCGCCTCGGTGGGCACCAGGCCCAGCTGGGAGCGTGTGAAGAGGGCCAGGCCGAGTGACTTTTCAAGCGCGGCCACATGGCGGCCCACGGTGGGCTGGGCCACGCCCAGGGCACGTGCGGCGCCCGACAAGGACCCCGCCTGCAGCACGCCGAGGTACGAACGATAGAGTTCCCAGCCGATGTCGTCTGCCATGCATAAATGTATAGCTGCACCCCCATCTTCGGCAATTCCATTTGAACCCCGGCCCGGTCAGACTTCCTCCATCGCAACTTGTTCTGGAGCATCGACATGACAGGCAATCACAAGGCTTTGGTGCTGGGCGCCACGGGCGGCATCGGCGGCGAGGTGGCGCGGCAACTGCGCGATGCAGGGTGGGAGGTGCGGGCGCTGCGGCGTGGCCCGCCGCCTGCCGCCGAGGCCGGCGGCGGCATCGCCTGGCTCGGCGGCGACGCGATGAACCGCGACGACGTGATGGCCGCGGCAGCCGGCTGTGCCGTGATCGTGCATGCGGTCAACCCGCCCGGCTACCGCCGCTGGGCCGACCTGGTGCTGCCCATGCTGGACCACACCATCGCCGCGGCCCGTGCACAAGGCGCCACGGTCGTGCTGCCGGGCACGGTGTACAACTATGGCCCAGATGCCTTCCCCGTGCTCGGTGAGGACTCGCCCCAGCACCCGCACACCCGCAAGGGCGCCATCCGCGTGGAGATGGAGCGGCGACTGCAAGCCGCCACGGCCCAGGGTTGCCGCGTGATCATCGTGCGGGCTGGCGACTTCTTCGGGCCCAAGCTGGGCAACAGCTGGTTTTCGCAAGGGCTGGTCACGCCGGGCCGCCCGGTGACGGCTGTGAATGTTCCCAGCGCGCCGGGTGTCGGCCACCAGTGGTCTTACCTCCCGGACGTGGCGCGGACCCTGGTGAAGTTGCTGGAACGCCGCGAGTCGCTGGAGCCGTTCGCGATGTTCCACATGGCTGGCCATTGGGATGCGGACGGCACCCAGCTGCCCGAGGCGATTGCCCGTGTCGTGGCGCGCCGCGGGGCTGCCCGGCCCAGGCTGCGTGCCTTCCCGTGGTGGCTGATCGCGCTGGCGTCGCCTTTCGTGGCCACCTTGCGTGAGCTGCGCGAGATGCGGTACCTGTGGCAGCAACCGGTGCGCATGAGCAATGCCCGCTTGCGGGCGGTGCTGGGCGAGGAGCCGCACACGCCGCTCGACGAGGCCGTGGCGGCCACCTTGGAAGGCCTGGGTTGCCTGGCACCGGCCGACCACCACCCGGGCGAACATAATCGCCGCTTCTCCATGGCACCCGGCACCAGGCCCTGACGGCGTGACGAATCCCGACGATGGTTTTGCCGTGCGCATCGAGCCGCAGGGCTGGCAGTTCCAGGCCCCGCGCGACCTGAGCCTGCGCGAGTCGGCGGCGCGTGCCGGCGTGGTGTTGCCCAGTTCCTGCCGCAACGGCACCTGCCGGGAATGCCTGTGCCGGCTGCTCGAAGGCCGGGTGGGCTACACGATCGAATGGCCGGGCCTGAGCGCCGACGAAAAGCGCGAGGGCTTCATCCTGCCCTGCGTGGCGCGGCCTGAAAGCGCCTTGGTAATCGAGGCACCCCGGGCGCGTGCAGCCGCCTGACGGGGTTGGGCGGCTGTCGCTTCGCGCTGGGCCGGGGTGCGCGCCTGGGCTAGGCCGGCTTCTTCTTCCGGGCCAAGCCCTCAAGATGAACCTTGCGGGCTGCGGTCTTGCGTGCTTGTTCGTTGCGCCTGCAAGGCCGGCACATTGTGGCGGTGGTCCAGACGTTGCCCTTGGCCGTCTCGTACCACCACTTCTGCTGCAGCCCGGTCCATACCTCAAGCTTCCCGCACTTCTTGCAGGTGAACGGGCGGTCGATGTAGGCGCCGAGGGCCACGAAGTCCGGGGTGCCAAGGCTGTTGTCCGGCGCGAGCAGAGATGCGTTCACGGGCGTGTGCTTGCGTGCAAGATCCGTTCGCTGGCGTTGCTGTGCCTTGCGCAGTTTCATCAGCTGCTGGATTTGGGCTTCATTGCGCTTTGCCCGACGGCGCAGCTTGATCGTGACTCGGGGGCGAGCTGGGGAGGTCATGGGCTCATGCGGCAGCCGCGATCACGCCATCGAGCCAATCAGCCAGGACGATGAAGTGCGGACAGCGCTGAGCCACTTTCCCAGGGGCGATGCGCCCAAGCAACTGACTTGCGTGCTTGATCTTTCCATAGGCTCCCTTTTGGGTACTTTCCGTCGCGCGCGCCAGCTTGGCATAGATGTCGAGCTTCGGTTCTTGCTCCAGGTTGAGCCGCCTTATCACGCTGGGCGAGGTGCACGACGCGCGCTTGGGCCTTTTGCTGCTCTGTGCCGGCTGCCGGCGAAAACGGCGATTCCGAGTCGACCAGCAACACGGTCGTGACTCCGCCCGGGGCCTGCTTCGACGCATTCCTGAAAGCATGGAAAGCCTCATTGTGGCTGCCGCAGCAGACCAGCTTCCAGCGGACTTTCTTGCCCTGAGCCGCGCGCTTTTGCGGCCCGAGCAAAGCATCCAGGCCTTGACGCAGTACCGATCCGGCTTGAGGAGTCAGCGCCGAGATCAAGGCGTCGGAGTGGGTGGTGACGATCAACTGTGTTCGCTCCGACGCATTCACCATCAGCTCAGCCAGCAAGACCAGCGCGTCTGGATGCAGGCCGAGTTCGGGCTCCTCGATGCAGATCAGCGGCGGTGGCGCCGGGGAAAGAAGCAGCGCCAGCAGAGCCAGGAATCGGAGGGTGCCGTCAGACAGCCGGGTTGCAGGGATGGCGCCCGGACCCTCCTCATGCAAATACAGCTGCACGGTGCCGCCTTGGATGCGCGTGCTGAAACGCTGAAATCGCGGCAGGAAGCGTCCCAGGAGCTTGTTGAGCGTGGGGCCGGCGTCGGTGTGTTCAAGCTGGTTCAGCATCAAGCCGAGATTGCGTGCGTCCCCGCTCAGCACGTCGCCCGGCAAGTCCGCAGGCTGCGGTTGCCGCAACGCGCCATAGCGGCCGAAACCCCACTCGCGAAACGTCTGCATCTTTCCGAATTGTTGGCCGAGCCAGGTCAGCTCCGGATAAAGGTCTGGGTCCTTTCGCTGGGACAGCACCGATTCGTCAGGGACGAGACTGTTACGCAGCAGACGTCGTTCACCCCACCCGCCTTTGGATGTCGACTTGATGTTGATGACCGGCCGACCGGCTTGATAGCGATAGTAGAAAAAGACATCATCCTCGCTGGCCTAGCGCTTGCTCGCTTCTTCAATGGCTTCGTCCGTCACCTCGGTGCGTTGTCCGGAGCTGGTGAACTCCAGGCGATAACGCAACTCGGGAATATTGTTGTTCCGCGCAGTGACGGCCTCGATGGTGGCTGCCTTTGTTGCACCGGTGCCGCGCCAGATCCACTCCTGCGCCCCGCCGCCATCGCGGATGGCATGGGCGAAACCGGTGGGGGTGGCATGCAGCAGCTCGATGGCTTCAATGAAGTTGGATTTTCCAACCCCATTCGGCCCGATAAGAACGTTCAATGGCAGGAGAGAGATGGCCTCGCTGCCGGGCGCAAAGGAAAGGAAGCCATCCAGGCGTAGCGATTTCAGGAACGTCACGGTTCTCTCCGCTATTGAGCAAGACCTTGAAATGGCTGGGGTTCGCCGTCATTGTCACCGATGCGCCCGCGTGGAGATGTGGCGGCCAGAGGGGGATGCGAGGCACTCATCCGCGGCTTGGCCCCTCGCTCCGCGACAATTCGCGCGATGGCCGCCTCCGACCTTGCCCCCGCCCCCATGCACTCCGCGTCCCCGCCCGACACCGCCGGCCCGCTGCTGGCCCTGGCCATTTCACCTGCGGGCCATGCCTACCTCGAAGCCGGCCACGGTGGCACCGAAACCCTCGCGCCAGCCGTCGCCGCCCGCATCCGCCAGGCCTTCGGCCCGGGCGCCGCGCACGGCCTGCTGCACCTGGGCGCGGCCGAACTGGGCCAGGCCCTGCCCGCGTCGCTGGCCTTCGGACGCGAGTTCGCGCACCGGTTCATGCAGCGGCTCACGGCCGTGGCCACGCTGGCCGAAGACTGGGCCCACGTGGAACTGCCCGCGCCCGATGCCGACCTGGACCCGCTCGCCGCAGCCGCGCCCCCCATGACCGGCGCGGAATACCTGGACGGCGCCTTGCTCGCAGCCTGGTGGGCGGACCTGCACACCGCCACGCGCGCGGCCATCGCCGCCGCCGGTGGCGACGTGCGGGCCTGGCTGCAGGGCTGCCACCCGAGCTGGAACCTGGTCGGCCGGGTGTGTTTTCACCTGGCCGAGAACAAGAACAACGAGCAGGCCCCCTTTGCATTTCTGGCCACCTACGCCAGCCATGTGTCGCAGCAGGCGCGTGTGCAGCACGTGCCGCTGGGGCGGGCGCTGCAGACCCAGGCCAGCGCCCAGGACCGCGCCGCGCTGCTGAACCTGCTGGAGCCGGTGCAGAAGGCCGCCGCGCAAAGCCCGTGGCTGAAGGCACTGGTGGATGCCGGCCGCATCTACCACCCGCTGGCCTGGACGCCGGCCGAGGCCCACCAGTTCCTGCGCGAGGTGCCGGCGTTCGAGGCCAGCGGCCTGGTCGTGCGCATCCCCGACTGGTGGCGTCCCCGCCACCCGCCGCGCCCGCAGGTGCACGTGAGCGTGGGCCAGCAGGCCGCAGGCCTGGGCCTGGCCACGATGCTGGAATTCAATGTCGAACTGGCGCTCGACGGCGAGCCCTTGTCGGACGAGGAGTGGGCGCAGTTGGCCGCCGCGGGCGATGGCCTGGTGCGCCTGAAGGGCCGCTGGGTCGAGGTGGACCGCGCCAAGCTCGATGCCGTGCTGGCGCATTGGAAGAAGGCTCAGCGCGCCGCGGCTGGCGAGGGCGTGTCGTTCCTTGAAGGCATGCGCCTGCTGGCCGGTGCCAGCCTGGGCGACGAGGCCGCCGCGGCACAGGCCGAGGCGGCGGCGTCCTGGTCTACCGTGGTGGCCGGCGATTGGCTGCGCAACACCTTGGCCACATTGCGTGAGCCGGGCGCCGGCGGGGACAGCCCCGACCCGCAGCCTGAACTGAAAGCCCAGTTGCGGCCCTACCAGCGCCGCGGTGTGCACTGGCTGTGGTGGCTCAGCCGCCTGGGGCTGGGCGGCTGCCTGGCCGACGACATGGGCCTGGGCAAGACGGTGCAGGTGCTGGGGTTGTTCACATTGCTCAAGCGCGAGGGCGACCCGGGGCCGCACCTGCTGGTGGTGCCGGCCTCGCTCATTGCCAACTGGCAGGCAGAAGCCGCGCGCTTTGCGCCGCACCTGCGCCTGCTCGTGGCCCACCCCTCGGTGGTGCTGGCCAAGGAGCTTGCCACGTGGTCAGCGGACCACCTGGCCGGCATCGACGTGGTGGTGACGAGCTACAGCACCGTGACCCGGCTGCCCTGGGTGGCCGGGGTGGCCTGGTCGCTGCTGGTGCTGGATGAGGCCCAGGCCATCAAGAACCCCGGGGCCAAGCAGACGCGTCACATCAAGTCGCTCAAGAGCCGCGTGCGCATTGCCATGACGGGCACGCCGGTGGAGAACCGGCTGGGTGACCTGTGGTCGCTGTTCGACTTCATCAACCCGGGGCTGCTGGGCACGGCCACCACCTTCAACCGCTTCGTGCGCCGGCTGGCCCAGCATGAGCCGGTGGACTACACGCCGCTGCGCAAGCTCGTGCAGCCCTACATCCTGCGGCGTCTCAAGAGCGACCGGCGCGTCATTGCCGACCTGCCCGACAAGACCGAACTCAAGGCCTTCTGCGCTCTGGGCAAGCAGCAGGCCAGTCTGTACCAGCAGTCGGTCGATGCCTTGGCCCAGCAGCTTGTGACGCTGACAGGCATCGAGCGGCGCGGCGTGGTGCTGGCCTTCCTGATGCGCCTGAAGCAGATCTGCAATCACCCCTCGCAATGGCTGGGCGACGGTGCCTACCGGCCGCAGGACAGCGGCAAGTTCACGCGGCTGCGCGAGCTGGCCGAAGCCATTGCCGAGCGCCAGGAGAAGCTGCTGGTCTTCACGCAGTTCCAGGAGATGACCGCACCACTGGCGGCGTTCCTGCAAGAGGTGTTCGGCCGGCCCGGGCTGGTGCTGCATGGCGGCACCGCGGTCAAGGCCCGCGCGGCCTTGGTGGACGCGTTCCAGCGCGAACAAGGGCCGCCGTTTTTTGTGCTGTCGCTCAAGGCCGGGGGCACCGGGCTGAACCTCACCGCGGCTTCGCACGTGGTGCACTTCGACCGCTGGTGGAACCCGGCGGTGGAGAACCAGGCCACCGACCGGGCCTATCGCATCGGGCAGAAGAAGAATGTGCTGATCCACAAGTTCGTCTGCCGCGGCACGGTGGAAGAGAAAATCGACGCCCTGATCGAGGCCAAGCAGGGTTTGTCGAACCAGCTCATCGAAGGCGGCGGCGAGGTGCTGCTCACGGAACTGGGCAACGACGAGCTGCTGCGCATGGTGGCGCTCGACATCGACAGCGCGCTGGACGACGCCAAGGCCGCATGATTGTCCGCGTGCTCCACCTCATTGACGGAGATTGAACCCCCATGTCCCGCCGGTACTACGACAACTACTGGCCCCCCTACGTGCCCGTGGCACAACGCCAGGAGCAAGCCAGCAAGCAGGCCGCCGCACTGAAGAAGAAGGGCCAGGCCCTGCAGCCGGTGGTGATCGAGGGTCGCGGCATTGCCGGCAGCTTCTGGGGCAAGGCCTGGTGCCAGCAGTTGGAGTCGCACAGCGACTACGCCAACCGCCTGCCGCGCGGGCGCAGCTACGCGCGCAATGGCGCGGTGATCGACCTGCGGGTGGAAACCGGCCAGGTCCGGGCGCTGGTGTCGGGCTCGTCGGTCTATACGGTGAAGATGGAGGTGCAGCCGCTGGCGGCGGTGGCCTGGCAAGCCATCGTCAAGGCGTGTTCGGGCCAGATCGACTCGCTGATCGAGCTGCTGCAGGGCGGCTTGTCCAAGGCGGTGATGGCCGTGGTGACCCGCCCCGGCGACGGCTTGTTCCCGCAGCCGCGGCAGATGCGCTTGCAATGCAGTTGCCCGGATGCGGCGTCCATGTGCAAGCATGTCGCGGCCGCCTTGTATGGCGTGGGCGCCCGGCTGGACCGCGAGCCCGAGCTGCTGTTCACGCTGCGCCACGTCGAGCCGAAGGATCTGATCCTGCAGGCGAGCCAGTTGCCAGCCATGGCGGCCGCCGACCCGCAGGCGGCCTTGCAAGGCAGCGATCTTTCGGCCTTGTTCGGCATCGACCTGGGCGACAGCGCTCCGGTGGTACCCGTGCCTGCACCTTCGCCTGAGGGCCAGCTCCGGCCAGCCGCGCCCATGGCGGCCCTATCCAAGGCGGCCACAGCGCCCCCGTCCGTGAGCGCAGCCAAGGCCGGCAAGAAAACCGCACCGCTCACCGCATCCCGCAAACCCGGCGGCAAGACCAGCAGCAAGACCGTCACGGCCGCCGAACTGCTGGAGCGCGGCGTGCCACGGCACATGATCCAGGCCTGGATGACTGCGGGCGTCCTGCTGCGCACGGGGAACCGGGGCGTGTACGGAACCACGGCGCAGACCGAGCGCCGCATCGCGGTTTATCAAGCCCGGGTGGGCACCGCGTGAACCGGATGATCAGAACAGCACGGGCAGTGTCTCTGAAGGAAGCTGGAGGTGCGCCCGCAGGATCTCGTTCATCGGATGGTTCAGGTTCACGTTCTGCCCGGGAATCGGTTGCGTGAACCAGGTCTCGTAGAGCCGCCGGTAGTCGCCCGAGCGCATCAGCCGAGCGATCTCCCGATTGAAGATCGCCAGAAGTTCGGCATCCTCCTTGCGCAGCACGAACCCGTAGGGCTCGATGCTCAGGAATCGCCGCGACAGCACGAAGGATCCGGCCTGCGGACTGGTGGCGCGATACGCGGTCATCAACACGTCGTCCGTCAGCCAGGCGTCCACCTCGCCGCTCTCCAGCATCTTCCAGGCCTCGCGGTGGCCTTTGACCTCGATCACGCGGATGCTGTTGCCCCCGCGTGCCTGGTTGGCCTGGTTGAGCAACTGCAGGGCGGTGGTCGCATTGCTCGCGGCAACCCGCCGGCCGACGAGGTCGTCCAGGCCACCGGCTGCGAGACTGCGGTGGCTCATGATCTTCATGCCGGCAATGAAGGTGGGCATGGTGAACGCATGCTGTTCGCGGCGCGCTGCCGTGTTGGTGGTGCTGCCGCATTCCATGTCCACCTTGCCGCTGCTGACCACCTGCAGGCGGTCCTGGGCACTCACGCGCGACCACTGGATTCGCAACGTCGGCAACTTGAGCTGTTCGCGCAGATTGTTCACAAGCCGGGTGCACAGGTCGATGGAAAACCCAAGCGGGCGTCCGGCCTCGTCGTCGTAGGCAAACGGGATGGAGCCGTCACGGTAAGCGACGCGGATGACCCCGGTGCTGCGGATCGTCTCCAACGTGCCTGCCGCCACCTGACCCGGCCACAGGCTGGACAGCACCAGCACCCACGCCGGCACCCACATCGACCCCCAAATGGCCCACATGCCCAGGCCCAACCGGCCAAGGCCCCCAGACAGCCACGAGAGCCGAACGCCTGCCGGCGCCCGGCTTCGCCTGTCGATGGCGGGAGGGTCGGCTTCCAGGTCTGTCACCATCGCCATGGCTGGCACCTCCGCCTGTGGACGTGAGTCGTGGGCTTTGTCCTGGTGTGGGTTGCCTGTCCTGTGGCCGTTGTGCCCCTGCAGGCCGTGCGTGGCGCGAACCTACCCAAAACATGTGGTAGCGATTGTCACTGTCAGTCACATGTTTGGCAAGGCGGGTCCACCCGCAGGGGTGACGGCCCGGCAAGGGCGCGTGCGGGGTGCGCCCGCAGGCCTACCAGGTTGCCCGGCCGGCACGCCAAGCCGCGAAGCGCTCCACCAGATCAGGGAATGTGGGGGCCTCGAACCATGCGGGGTCGAACTGGTCGGCACTGGCCGCACGGTCCTCGTAGGTGCGCGCGGCGCAGAACCTCAGTTCCCTGCCCCGAACGTCCGCCTTGTCCAGTTGCGTCCGGAACGCCTGGAGCTTGAGCATGGCGTTCACCGTGACGCTGTGCAGGCTCATCGTGCCGGGCCTGACCAGCACCGCCCGCTTGGCATCGACCATCAGCAACGCGAACAGGTGGTCCTTCCTTTGGGCGTCCTGTACCAGCACCGCCCTCTTGAGTGCCTCGGGCTTGATGATGGACTTGTGAAGCGCGTCGCAGTCCACCTCATCGATCAACTGGATCATTGGTTCCTTTCGTGCTGGCAGGGGTGAAAGCCCATGCTCAGGATGCCCGGCAAGCCGCGCCGTTGCGGGCGGGGAAGGATAGCGCGGACGTGGCGCCCTCCCAGTGGCAGTGGCCGTCGCCAGCGCGCCTGATGCCAATCTGGCATGAGAACATGCAGCCCGGCCCGACGCCCCAAGGAAAGGCGGCAAGTACCAGCTGGATACCCTGGCCGCGGCCGGCACACCGCAGCCGCTGCTGAAGCAGCCTGACACCCTCATCGGCCAGGCCCTGCAAAGCATGCGCGAGGTGGCCAATCCGCAAGTCCTGGAGCGGCATGCGGCCGCCATCCGGCAGCGGCCCATGCATTTCATCAGCTACCGGCTTGCCGACGGCACACGGGCCGCGTTCCAGCAGGCCGGGCGATTGATGGCGAAGGGGCAGGTGGTCTTCTGGGACCGCTGGTGCCTGCCCCGCAGCATGGCAGAGCGGCGCGAGGTGGCAGATGCCCAGGCACTGGACGATCACCTGATGTGCAAGCTGGAGGCGTCGGTGCTGGTCTGGGCGGTGCTCAGTCCGAAATATGCGGCACCCGGGTCGTATTCGGCACGCGAATACCAGCGCGCGACGACGGCTGGAAAGTGCCGACAAGTCAGGGCGTGACGTCGACGTGATAGGGGCTCTCGGAACGGCGGTATCCTCAGGCTGCGGCTGCAGCGCCGACACGCCCCCTTTGAGAGAAACCCGACATGCACCCGCGCTATCGCCGCAAGCCCGACCAAGCTGTGACCGCCGTGCAAGTTGCACTCGAATTTGACGGCCTCGACTACCGCAAGTGGGGCCACGACCAGCACGCCCGTGCCGGCGACCGGCTGGTCGAAAACGGGGGCGACGTCTACACGATTGAAGCCGAGTCCTTTGCGAAAACCTACCGTCCGGTCAGCCCAGGCCGCTGGGTCAAGTCGACGCCAGTGTGGTTTCCAACAACGCCGACGGCGGCGATGCCTACGCCATCGCCGCGAAGTTCGAGAAGCTCTACGAGCCTGACCCGGAACGTGCATCGGGTGCCGATGCCCATGGCGATCCGGCCGTGACGGGGGAGTGAACCGCGGATTGACCACCACCCCCATGCGCTGCGAGGACATCGCCTCCCATTCTGATTTCCGCCCTTTGTCGTCGATCGCCGGCATTGCGGTGGACCTGCGCTACGCCAGCTCCCGCAACTTCGTCGGCCAGGACCTGTATGGCGCCCTCGACTGCGCCTGGCTGCACCAGGTGGCCGCCGACGGCCTGGTCAGCGCGGCCGCATGCCTCGCAGAAGAGGCGCCTGGGCACCGCATGCTCGTGCTGGATGCGCTGCGTCCACATCGTGTGCAAATCCAGCTCTGGCAGCACCTGGACGGCAGCGGCCTGCGCCAGTATGTGGCCGACCCTGCGCTCGGGTCCATCCACTCGTTCGGCATGGCGCTCGACGTGACGCTGCTGGGCGCCGACGGCCGCGAGCTCGACATGGGCAGCGGCTTCGACGAAATGAGCGAGATCTCCCATCCCCGCCTTGAACCGGCCCACCTGGCCAGCGGCTTGCTGACGCCGGCGCACCTGCGCCATCGCGAGCTGCTTCGCCGGGTGATGGCCGCCGGCGGCTTCAAGGGCATCGACAACGAGTGGTGGCACTTCGACATGCTGGATCGCCAGCATGTGCGCCGGCACTTCATTCGGGTGGAGTAGCCAGCCATGCGCGCCTTCGAATCCATCGAGTTCAGCGCCACCACGCCAGGCCCGCGCCTCATCGTGACCGGCGCGGTGCACGGCAACGAAACCTGCGGCACCGTCGCCATCCGGCGGGTGCTCGACGACATCGGGCACGATCGGCTGGCAGTCGCCGCCGGCAAGGTCACCTTCGTGCCCGTGACCAACCCGTTGGCCTACCAGCGCCGGCAACGTCAAGGCGACCGCAACCTCAACCGCGGGCTGGTGCCCACCGCCGAGCCGCGGGAGTTTGAGGACCATGTGGCCAACTGGCTGTGCCCGCTGCTGGCCCGTCACGATGTGCTGCTTGACTTGCATTCATTCCACACCCCCGGCGAGCCCTTCGTGATGGTGGGGCCCGAAGACAACACGGGCACGCTGGAGCCGTTTGCCCATGCGGCACGCGAAGAGGCCCTGGCCGTGCGGCTGGGTGTGCGCCGCATCGTGGACGGCTGGCTGGAGACTTATGCCACGGGCGTGAAGCGGCGGATCGCGCAGCATGCGGGGGGCGCCGCTGCGGGCCTGGACCTGGACCCTGACTACGGTGTCGGCACCACCGAGTACATGCGGCGGCAGGGCGGCTGGGCCTTCACGCTGGAGTGCGGTCAGCACGAGGATCCGCGCGCACCCGAAGTGGCCTACCAGGCGATCCTCAACACCCTGGCCCACCTTGAGTTGATCGATGCACCGGCACCGCCCCCGGCGGCCGATGTGGAGGCACTGCGCCTGTTCGATGTGGTGGACAAGGTGCATGCCGGCGACAGCTTCAGCCGCCCCTGGGCCAGCTTCGACGCGGTGCTCGCGGGCGAGCTCATCGGCACCCGGCACGACGGCACGCCGATGCGGGCCGAGGCCGATGGCCGCATCGTCTTCCCCAATCCGGCGGCGATGCCGGGGCAGGAGTGGTTCTACCTGGCATGCCCGCTTGGGCGCTTCGGGCCGTGAGGGCCCGGCCGGCGCCCCAAGGGCCCGTGCATTGAATCGATCAGGTTGACAATTTATTGAGCGAAACGGGGTTTATCCGCTTCCTTCGCATCCATAGAGTTTGCTCATCCAAAAATGCCTCGAAAGAGCAAACGATGAAAACCTTAAAGACCCCCTCCTTGTCCAGGAACACCGTTCCCACGCGCCGGCTGGCGGTGCTGGCCGTCGTTGCCTCGTGCGCCCTCGCCGCATCCCTGCCGGCACAGGCACAGGCTGCGGCGGCGCCTTCACCCGCCGTGGTGGAGCGCGATGGTGCCGGCCAGACGCTGCAGGATCTCTACCAGGCCGCGCTGAAGGAAGGCGGCACGCTGACGGTGTACGCCGGCGGTGACGAGGTCACGCAGGGCTTTGGCATCAAGGCCGGATTCGAGCGCCAGTTTCCCGGCATGACCTTGAACATCGTCGTCGATCTGAGCAAGTACCACGATGCGCGCATCGAGGAAGAACTGCTTCGCCGGGACTTGAAGGCCGACGTGGCGCACCTGCAGACGCTGCACGACTTCGACGACTGGGCGGCGCGCGGGCTGCTGCTGCCCTACCAGCCGATCGGCTGGGCCCAGGTCCCTGCTGCCTACAAGGACCCGCAGGCGCGCTTCACCGGCCTGTTCATGCTGACCTTCGCCAACAGCTACAACAAGACGATGGTCACGGCCGAGAACGCGCCGCGGGACTATGCCGACTTCCTGAAGCCGGAGTTCAAGAACCGCATCGTGATCACCTACCCACACGACGACGACGCCGTGCTGTACGTGTTCGACAAAATCATCCAGAAGCACGGCATCGGCTTCATCGAGAAGCTGCAGGCCAACGGCGTGCAGTGGGTGCGGGGCACCCAGACGCCTCGCGATGCGGTGGAGGCGGGCAAGTACGCGGTGTCCACCGGCACCTCAGGCAACTTCGTGCCGGTGGATGCCGCCAACACCCGGTTCGTGCTGCCCACGAGCGACCCCTTCCTGACATGGGCGCAGACCGGCGCGATCTTCAAGGACGCGAAGCACCCTGCTGCGGCGAAGCTGTATGTGAGCTGGCAGTTGTCGCTGCCGGTGGCGTCCAACCCGCGCCAGTTTCCGATCCGGAAGGATGTTGCGCCACCCGCAGGCTACAAGCCGCTTGACCAGTACAACACCAGCCCGGAGGACTTCCTTGCCTTCATGCGCAACCGTGCCCGGGTCGAACGGCTGAAGAGCCTGTTCGAGCGCCTGATCGGGCCTGTGCAGGGCATCTCGCCGCTGAAGGACTGAACCTCCGCACGAGTCGACAGGAGCTTTCGTGAGCCTCATTCTTCGCCAAGTCCTGGTCCATCTGCACGCCGGTCAATGGACCGAGGCGCACAACCTCGTGCAGCAGGATGACTCGCCGTTGGCCGCCTGGCTGCACGGCATCCTGCACATTCAAGAGGGCGACCTGGAAGACGCCGAATACTGGTATGGCAAGGCCGACAGGCCTTTCCGCAGCCGCGGGACACTCGCCGAGGAATTGGTGCGCTTCGAGGCCGCGATGTCCGACTGATCTGAATCCCGCGGCCCGGTGGGCGAGCACCACCGGTTTCGTGAACCTCAGCTGCGGTACGTGGGGTCGATGCGGTCCACGATGCGCTGCAGCGCATCGAACGCATCCTGGCCGGCACCGTACTTGGCGTCGAAGTTCAGCGAGTCGCGCACGCAGCTCTCCAGCACCGGCTGCGCAATCGTGCGCGGCTTGCCCATGCTGAGCGTGGCCATCTGCACCTCGCAGGCGCGGTTGAGCAGCCACATCAGGCTCAGGCACTGCGGCAGCGTGTGCCCCATCGTCACCGGCCCGTGGTTGCGCAGCAGCAGCACCGGCTTGCCGCCGGCGCTGGCCAGGATGCGTGCCCCCTCGTCGGCATGCACGGTGACGCCCTCGAAGTCGTGGTACGCCACCTTGCCGAACAACTGCGCCGCGTAGAAGTTGGTGTAGGACAAGCCTTCCTCCAGGCAGCACACCGCCATGGTCGGCGTGGTGTGCACGTGCATCACGCAATGCGCGTCGGGCACCTGCTCATGGATCTTGCCGTGGAAGGTGAAGCCCGCCGGGTTGATGGGCCAGTCGCTGGGGCCGATGATGTGGCCCTTCAGGTCCACCTTCACCAGGTTGGACGCGCACACCTCGCTGTAGTGCAGGCCGAAGGGGTTGATCAGGAAGTGCGGCTCCGGGCCTGGCACGCGCAGCGAGATGTGGTTGTAGATCAGCTCGCCCCAGCCCAGGTGGTCGAAGATGCGGTAGGCCGCCGCGAGCCGGACGCGGGCGTCCCACTCGTCGGGCGAGCAGCGGCTGGGGCGCGGGGCTGCGGCAGCGGGAAGCGAGCGGTCAGTCATGACTTGTAGGCAGCCGCCAGCTCGCGGCAGGCGCGGGTGAGCAAGGTGGTGTCCACACCGACGGCGACGAACAGTGCACCGGCATCGAGGTACAGGCGTGCGAGCTTCGGGTCGGGTGCGAGCACGCCCGCCGCCTTGCCGGCGGCGCGAACCACCGCGATGCCGTCGAGAATCGTGCGCTGCACGTCCGGGTGGCCGGGCTGGCCGAGCAAGCCCATCGAGGCAGACAGATCGGCCGGGCCGAAGAACACGCCGTCCACCCCTTCCGTGGCCGCGATGGCGGCCAGGTTCTCAACCCCCTTCCTGGTTTCGACCTGCAGCAGCACGCACATCTGCGCGTCGGCCGTGTGCAGGTAGTCGCCGATCTGGCTCCACCGCGACGAGCGTGCCAGCGCCGACCCCACGCCGCGGATGCCGCGTGGTGGGTAGCGCGTGGCCGCCACCAGCGTGGCCGCCTGCTCCGCGGTTTCGACCACCGGGATCAGCAGGGTCTGCGCGCCCACGTCGAGCAGTTGCTTGATCAGCGCCACGTCGCCGATCACCGGCCGCACGATGGCGTGCGTGGGGTACGGCGCAATCGCCTGCAGTTGGCTGAGCACGGTGCGCAGGTCGTTCGGCGCGTGTTCGCCGTCGATCAGCAGCCAGTCGAACCCTGCACCGGCCATGGCCTCGATGGCATAGGCATCGGCCAGCCCGACCCACAGGCCGATCTGCCGGCGGCCTTCCTTGAGTGCCTGCTTGAAGGGGTTGAGGGGTGTCTTCATGTCAATGCTCCTAGACGATGCGGAACGCGACCGAGCCCAGCGGGCCATAGTCGACATGGAAGTTGTCGCCGGCCTTGGCGGATGTCGGCCGGGTGAACGAGCCGGCCAGGACCACGTCGCCCACGTTGAGCTGTTCATCGTGCGGCGCAATCTTGTTGGCCAGCCAGGCCACGCCGGTCGCCGGGTGGTTGAGCACGCCGGCGGCCAGGCCGGTTTCCTCGATCACGCCGTTCTTGTAGAGCAGCGCGCCCACCCAGCGCAGGTCCACGTCGTGAGGCCGCACCGGCCGGCCACCGAGCACGATGCCGGCGTTGGCGGCGAAGTCGCTGATGGTGTCGTGGACCTTGCGCATGACCTGGGTGTCGCGGTCGAATTGCTCGATGCGAGAGTCGATGATCTCGATGGCCGGCGTCACGTACTCGGTGGCCGAGAGCACGTCGAACAGCGTGGCCTCCGGGCCCTTCAACGGCTTGCCCAGGATGAACGCCAGCTCCACCTCGATGCGCGGCGCAATGAAGCGGCTGGCCTCGATGTCGCTGCCCTGGGCGAAGAACATGTCGTCCATCAGCGGCGCGAAGTCGGGCTCGGTGATCTGGCTGGCCTGCTGCATGGCGCGTGAGGTCAGGCCAATCTTGCGGCCCTTGATGCGGCGGCCGTCCGCCAGCTCCAGCCGGACCCAGGCGCGCTGGACCGCATAGCCGTCATCGATCGTCATCTGGGGGAAGCGCGTGGAGAAGTGGCGCACCTGGGTGCGGGTCTTGCGCGCGTCGTACAGCTCGCGGGCGAGCTGGTCGATGGTGTGTTGCGGCAGCATGGCTCAGCCTCTCAGTCCGGCTTGTTGAAGAGGGGATGCAAGGTGCTGTGCTTGGCGTCAAACACTTCGGCCCCTACGTCGATCTGCAGGGTCACGCCCAGGTGCATGCGGGCCATCAAGGGCTCGAAGTGCGCCTTCGCCACGGCCATCAGCGCGCCGCCCACGCCCTGCTGCACGGCGGGGCTGCGGCCACGGCCCATGCGCAGGTTCAGGTAGGCAAAGCCGTAGTCACCCGTGCCGCCCGCGGCGCGCCCGGCGGCACCGCCGTCACTGACGGCAAAGTGCGGGGCCGGGTAGGCGAACACGCGCGTGCCTCCAGGCGGGAACACGGCCTTGCCGCTTTCGTCGCGCTGCGCCAGCATGGTGTCGGCCAGGCGCCGGCACAGCACCGACATGTCGGTGTGCGGCTCGAGGTTGCCGCTGTAGAGAATGACGAGGTGGGGCATGGAGGGTCCGTGCGAGTAGCGACTACAGCCGCGTGGCCACCGAGGTGTAGCCATCGGCGCGGGAGGCCACCGCCTGCGGGATGGCGTGGCCGTCCTGCGGCGTGACCGGAAAGACCGCATTGATCTGCCCGGTGCCCGAGGCGCCGAAGTACGGCGTGATCACCTCCGCCTGCGCGTCGTAGGCCGACCAGCCGAGCACGCCCAGCAGCATGGCCGTGTCGTGCATGAAGCCTTCACCGTGGCCCTTGGCCGCGTACTCGGGCAGCATGGCGCAGAAGTCGGCCCATTCGGCCTGCTGCCACATCTGCACCACGCGGCGGTCGAGGTGCTCAAGGAAGGGGCTCCAGATCTTGAACGCGAACTCGGGCGCCAGGCCGTTCTGCGCAAAGCGGTGGCTGAGGGAGCCGCTGGCGAGGAAGGCCACCGTGCCTTCGTAGCGGTCCTCCACCGCCTTGCGCATGGCCCAGCCCAGGCGCGCGCTGTCGTTGAGGTAGTGCACCATGCACAGCGCCGAGACCGACACCACCTTGAAGTGCCGGTCGGCGTTCATGTAGCGCATGGGCACCAGCGTGCCGTACTCGGGGCCCAGTGTGGTGGCGGGATGCGCCAGCGCCTCCACGCCATGCTCGCTGCTCACGCGCGCCAGCAGTTGCCCCAGCGCCGGGTTGCCCGGAAACGCGTACGCCATGTTGCTGATGAAATGCGGCAGCTCGTTGCTGGTGTAGGTGCCCTTGAAGCTGGGCGCGCAGTTGATGTGGTAGTTGGCGTTGACGAGCCAGTGCGTGTCGAACACCACGATTGTGTCGACGCCGAGTGCGCGGCAGCGGCGGCCGATTTCGATGTGGCCGTCGATCGCCGCCTGGCGGCTGCCCTGGCGCGGGCCTTCAAGCTCGCTCAGGTACATCGACGGCACGTGCGTGATCTTCGCGGCGAGAGCTACTTTGCCCATGGTGGATGTCCTTGAGGAGAGGGGGCCCGAGGCTCACGCGCCCCAATGGGGAATGTGGTGCGAGCCCATCGACACGGCCACGTTCTTGGGCTCCAGGAACACCTCGTAGCTCCAGGTGCCACCCTCGCGGCCGGTGCCGCTGGCCTTGGTACCGCCGAAAGGCTGGCGCAGGTCGCGCACGTTCTGGCTGTTGACGAAACACATGCCGGCCTCGATGGCGGCGGCCACTCGGTGCGCGCGGCCCAGGTTCTCGGTCCAGACGTAGCTCGACAAGCCGTACTGGATGTCGTTGCTCTTGGCGATGGCGTCGGCCTCATCGCTGAACGGGATCAGGCAGGCCACCGGGCCGAAGATCTCTTCCTGCGCAATGCGCATGCGGTTGTCCACGTCGGCAAAGACGGTGGGCTTCACGAAGTTGCCGCTGCGCATGGAAGCCGGGAGATCCGGTGCGTCGAGGCCGCCGCAGATCAGCGTGGCGCCTTCCCTGGTGCCGAGTTCGATGTAGCTGCGCACCTTGGCCAGGTGGGCCCGGCTGATCATCGGGCCGACGAGGGTCTGCTCGTCCATCGGGTCGCCGACGGTGATGCGCCTGGCGCGCTCGGCGAACCTCTGCGCAAACTCGGCGTAGATCGACTGTTGCACCAGGATGCGTGAGCCCGCCGTGCAGCGTTCGCCGTTGTTGGAGAAGATCATGAAGATCGCCGCGTCCAGCGCGCGCGCCATGTCGGCGTCGTCGAAGATCACGAACGGGCTCTTGCCGCCCAGCTCCATGCTGAACTTCTTCAGGCCCGCGTGCTGCACGATGCGCTGGCCGGTGGCCGTGGACCCGGTGAACGAGATCGCGCGCACGTCAGGGTGGGCGCACAGCGGCTCGCCCGTCTCCTTGCCGAAGCCGTGCACGATGTTGAGCACACCCGGCGGCAGGCCGGCCTCGGTGGCCAGCTCGCCAAAGCGGGAAATCGACAGCGGCGACAGCTCGCTCATCTTCAGCACTGCGGTGTTGCCGAAGGCCAGGCAGGGCGCGATCTTCCACGTGCCGGTCATGAACGGCACGTTCCACGGGCTGATCAGCGCGCACACGCCCACGGGGTGGTACAGCGTGTAGTTCAGGTGCGTGGGCGTCGGGTAGGTGTGGCCGTCGACGCGGGTGCACATCTCGGCGAAGTAGTAGAAGTTGTCGGCCGCGCGCGGCACCAGGTTCTTGCGCGTCTGCGCGATCACCTGGCCGGCGTCGCGGGTTTCGATCTCGGAGATCTCCGGCACGTGCTTGGCGATCAGGTCGCCCAGCTTGACCATCATCCTGGCGCGCTCGGTTGCCGGCAGTGCGGCCCACTTCGGGAAGGCTTGCTTGGCGGCGGCGACGGCCGCGTTGACCTCTTGCGTGCCGCCCGAGGCCACCTCGGCCAGCACGTCTTGGGTGGCAGGGTTGGTGGTTTCGAAGTAGTCGCGGCTTTCGACGGCCTTGCCATCGATGAGGTGTTGAATTCGCATGGTGTTCTCCTGGTCGAAAATCAACGCCCGAAATCGGCATCACCGACGAGGGTGTTGACCAGGCGCCCGATGCCGTCGATCTCGGTGACGACCTCGTCGCCCACGTTCACATTGACCACGCCGTCGGGCGTGCCGGTGAGGATCACGTCGCCGGGGCTGAGCGTCATGAATGAACTGAGGTATTCGATCAACTCCGGAATGCTGGCGATCATGTCGCTCGTGTGGCCCTGCTGCGTGAGCTTGCCATTGACGAGCGTGCGCAGCGCCAGGTGCTGCGGGTCCGGCACGTCGGCTGCATCCACCAGCCACGGGCCGAGCACGGTGCAGGTGTCCCGGTTCTTCACCCGCAGGTTGGGGCGGTAGTAGTTTTCCAGGTAGTCGCGGATGGCGTAGTCGTTGGCGACGCTGTAGCCTGCCACGCAGGCCATCGCGTCCTGGCGCCTCACGTTCCTGGCGCTGCGCCCGATGACCACGGCGAGTTCGCACTCGTAGTGCATGAACTTCACGTCCTCGGGCCGGCGCGTCTGGCCGCGGTGGCCGATCAGCGCGCCGGGGCTCTTCAGGAACGCGAGCGGCTCGTCCTTGGACGTGACCGTCAGTTCCTTCGACAACTCCTTCACATGGTCGGCGTAGTTCAGGCCCAGCGCGATGACGGTGCCCACCTCGAACGGCGGCAGCCAGACCACCGCATCTTCGGCCAGCACGCGGCCGTCGGCCAGCCTCAAGCCGGCGCCGTGCTCGACCGCGTCGTGTATCGCGCCGGCGTAGGCCACTCTTGCGCGCTTCATGAAGCATCCCCCGCGACCAGCGTGTTCTCAAGCCGGCCCACGCCGTGGATGGCGATGGTCACCGTCTGGCCCGCACGTGCGCGCGGCGCACCGGCCGCCACGCCCACCGTCAGCACGTCGCCGGGGAACAACGTCATGAACTCGGTCACGTCGGCGATCAGTGTGGCCACCGGGCGAATGAGCCCGGCCGTGCTGCTGCGCTGCACGGTCTGGCCGTCGATCGCCAAGGCAATGCTCAGTGCATCGGGATCGGGCACCCGCGCACGCGCCACGACCGCCGGTCCCATGGGGCAGAAGCCGTCCCGGCACTTGAAGCGCATTGACGGCCGGTACACCGAGGCGTGCGGCACGCTGATGTCGTTGACGACGGTGTAGCCGGCCACAAAGCCCAGCGCCTCCGACGCAGAGACGCGCGAGGCCGTGCGCCCGATCACGATGCCCAGCGTGGCGCCCATTTCCAGTTCGGCGGCGTCAGTGGGCACGACCACCGGCACGCGGTGGCCGACCACCGTGTTGCGCGGCTTGATGTACAGGATGGGTGCCTGGGGCGGCGCCTTGTAAGGTGCGGCGTTCATCTGGTTGCCCAGCGCGGCCAGCGCGTCGCGGTGGTTCAGCAGCGTGCCGTAGACCGTGCCGCGGGCGGGCGGCAGGAAGGCAGGCCCGTGGGGGCTGGCCGCAGCCAGCGCCTGCCAATGTTCGACCGATGCTTCGGTGGCCAGCGGTTCACCTTGTGGGTGGGCCAGCGATTGTTCCAGCATGACCATCATGGGGAAGTTCTCCGTTCTCGCCTTCAGCACCAACACCAACACCAACGCCAGCACCAGCACCAGCCGCAGCGGCACGGTGATCAACTTGTGCCCGCTTGCTCACATGTGCGCGATTATTTTGCTCAGATGTGAGTGAGTCAAGCCCTTGCAGTGGCCCCGAGCCCGGGAATTACCCTTGAGCCTGTTTACTATGATGTGAGCTAATGCGTCACTGGCGGCTGCCCACGGACTCCCCGCCGGAACCCAGCAAGGAAAGAGCATGTCGATCGCAATGCGTCACCGCAATCTGCCCCAGTTGATGCTGCAGGCGCGCGAAGCGCTGATGGCGCAGTTCCGGCCCATCCTGAACGAGAACGGCGTGACGGAACAGCAGTGGCGAATTGTCCGGGCGCTGCTGGCGCACGGGCCGCTGGAGCCCCGCCAGTTGTGCGAGATGTGCCAGATCTCCAGCCCCAGCATCGTCGGCGTGCTGCTGCGGTTGGAGGAGGCCGGCCTGGTCGACCGCGAGCGGATGGCCGACGACCAGCGGCGCGTCCGCGTGACCGTCACCGCGCGCAGCCGCCAGCTCGGGCGGCGCATGATCCCTGCGATCGAAGAGCGCTACGCAAGCATCGAGAAGCAGGTGGGGGTGGAAACCTTGCAGCAGGCCTACGACGTGCTCGACGCGCTGCTGGCGCCGCTGGGTTACGCGTCCACCGACGTCGTTGAAGCCCCGGCCGAACCGGTCACCGCATCGCGCCGGCGCCGCCCGGCGGGGCCGGCGTCCGTGAGGCGATAGCCGGCATTCGAGCCCGGTCAATACACCTGCGCCGGTGCTCCCCCTGGCGTGGCCGCGGTGCGCAATTCAGGCCCGCTGCCAACGAACACCAGCGCAAAAGGCTGGCCGGGAAATTGTCCGAAGACCTGCCCAAAGGCGCCGCCGTTGAGCGCCGAGCAGATGACCTCGACGATGTACGTGCCTTCCGGCAGCGCAGGGGGCGCCGCCAGCACCACCTGCTGCACGTTGTGCGTGTCTTCGAACGGGGGTGGGGTGAGCGCGGGCACGGGCGCACTCAGGTGGGTTTGGCCGGCGGCAGTTTGCCAGGTGTTGCCCTGGAGCACCTGCACGCCGCCGGGTACGAACGGCGGCGTGGTGACGCGCAGGTGCAGGTGGTTGACCAGGTCGGGCCCGGGGGGATCGGTCCAGGCCAGGGTGATGCGGAGGAGCCGGGTGTCGCGCCGCAGTTTGAACTCGTAGCGCACGCGCCGGCCCGGGCCCACGCTGGCGTCGTCGCGAACGTGAAAGCTGACGGGCTGCGCGGGGGCCAGCGCCTGGCGCAGGTTGACGCGGCCCCAGCCGTAGCCATCGTTCACGTGGCTGCCGAAGTTGGGCAGCGCGGTGTTGCGAAGGTTGGTGGCGCCGTTGATGAGCGTGGCGCGGATGAGCGCGCTGCTGGGCTGCTGGAAGGGTGCGTCGTAGCGCGCGCTGCTGGCCGGGCGCGGCAGGGCCAGGCCGCGCTGGCGGTGCAGCAGGTTCGTGCCGGCGAGTTCCGTCCAGGTGACGCGGAAGCTGGCGCCGGTCCAGATGAGGTGGAAGCGCTGCACGTCCACGCCCGCGGTGGTGACCGGAAAATCCGCGGCCGGCGCGGGCGCCCCAGCCGCGGCCAGGTTGGGCCGCTGGCCCAGCGGGTCGAGCACGACGAACATCAACACGTGGCCGCCGCCGGCCGCGGGCTGCTGAAGCCAGGCCAGGCCGTAGCCGTCGCCATGCCACACCAACTGCGGCTCGGTGGCATGGTCGGTGGCACTCACGACCACCGGCACGTCGAACTGGCCTGCCGTGGTGCTGGGCACGCCGTTGCGGTTCAGCCGTGAAAACAGGATCTGCCAGTTGCCGCCCACCGGCTGGTGTTGCCAGGCAGCGCCGAATTCGCGTCGCAGGCTGTTCACCTGGTCAGCCGGGCCGGGCGGAAAGCCGGGCGCAAACTGAATGGGCCGTGGCGCGATGACGATGTTCATGGCCTCACCCGCGGCGCCCGTGGCGGGAATCGGGTTGGGATGGCCGGCCTGCGTGCTGCCGTCGAACCGGAAGCGCTGCACGAACACCCGCGACTGAGCGCCCACGTTGGCGTGCCAGGCCGCCACCACATGGGGGGGCGACTCGGTGCCCAGCAGGTGGAACCAGCCCTGCTTGGCGGTGCCTGCGATGCGCGCCAGTTCACGCGGCGCCACGCTGGCCTGGCCGCGCACGTTGCGCACGGTGTAGCGCAGGTGGTGCACGCGGTCGGCCGAAAACGCGCCATAGGCGACGAAGAGGCGCAGCGCGTTGCCCTGAACGCCCTGGGTGGCCACCTGCATGTACACGGGCACGGCAGACGGTTCGCGAAGGTCCAGCACACCTTGGGCGCCGAATCCGGGCACGGGGCGGCCGTCGGGCTGGAGCAACTGCAGGCGGTTGTCGGGGCCGAAGCTGGAACCGACGGCCAGCAGGCTGCCGGTCCAGGACAGGCACAAGGCCTCGTAGCCGAACTGCAGGTCGATGCGGCGCGCACCGTTGTTGCCGAAGGTGGCGTCCACCACGCCGTCGGCATTGGTATGCACGAGATCCAGGTCGGGTACCAGCTCATTGCCCGTGATGCGCAGCAGGTAGAAGTCGCCCCCGGCCCAGGCCATGGCGGTGGCCGGGCGATCGAGCACGGGCGACGTGGACAGCGTCTGCCGCACGTAGAACTGCTGCTCCAGCAGCGGCGTCCCCGGGGCCTGCTGGGCCGCGAAGACGCCGTTCTTGCCGATGCCCAGCAGGAACAGGCCTTTGACGTCGGAGTTGGCTTCGTCGCTGCTCAGCCAGGTGGGCACCACGCCGTTGGCGTCGACCACGGCCGAGAAGCCGGCAATGGGGTCGGGCGTGTCGCTTACCTGCAGCCGGTGCACCGAGCCCGCGGCGCCGGTGCTGTCGAGGAACGACAGCCACAGGTCCATGGCACCGGCGCTGGCGTCTTCCCACAGCAGCACGAAGCCGCCGTCGGGGTGGCAGTCGATGCGCGGGCGGCGGCCGGCGGCTGCCAGGGGCACCCCCTGCAGTGCCGCGCCGAACGGCACGCCGTCGGCACCCACGCGCAGCACGTGGATGCCGCGCTGGGCGGCCAGCTCCGACATGAAGGTCACGGCAAAGCGGCCCTGGCGTCCGTCCCAGGCCACGTGGGGGGCGCCGCAGGCGGCGGCCTGTGTGTGCAGCATCTGCGGGCCGGCTTCTGCCGTGCCGGTGGCGCTGACAAAGCGGCACTGCACCGACCCGTTGTTGGCGCCGGTGCTGGCCGCCCACACCACCGCCCAGCGGCTGCCGTTGTGCAGCACGTACGGGTGGTTGGACGTGGCCACGCCGGTGCCCAGCAGCAGCGGCTGGGCACCGAGTGCGCTGCCGTTGTTGGCGTTGAAGCGGCGCCACAGCAGCTCATCGCTGGCGGGCTTGAACCACACCACCGCCACTTCGTCGCCATGCACTGCCAGGCCGGGACGGCGGTCTGCTTCGGTGCGCACGGCGGCCGCCACGGTGGCGATGCCTGCGGTGCCGAAGCCGGCCACGGGCTGCAGGGCCGCGTCGAAGGCGGCCAGCTTCAACGCGCCGGCACCGTCGCGCCACAGCAGCAGCGTGACGTTGGCGTGCATCGCCAGGGCCGGCGCCGGCGCGTCGCCCACGCCGCTGGCCAGGGTGACCACGGCGCTGTCGGGTGCGGCATCGGTGTCGTACAGCGCCGCCACCAGGTCGTTGCGCGCGGCGCCCGCATCGCGGTGCACCCACACCAGCACGCGCCGGTTGCCCTGCGCCACGGCACAGGGCAGGTCCACCAGGTCGGTCAGGGACTGCACGAGATCGGGCCGGCGCAGCTGGCCGAAGCGCTGGCGGTAGAACTGGCGCACCAGCAGGCAGGCGCCGCTCACCAGCGGCGTGGCCATGCTGGTGCCGGAAATGACGAAGTAGCTGGCCGCCGGCGCGGTGGCGGCGATCGCAGGGTTGGGAATGCCCAATGGCGCGGGCGGGCACAACTGGCCGATGAGCGCCCCCTGCGCCATGCCGACCGAGCGCGTGGACATGATGTTGGTGCCGGGTGCCACCAGGTCAGGCTTCACACGCTTGTGGCTGGGCCGCAGCGGGTTGCGCACCTGGCCGCGGTCGCTGAACATGGCCATGTCCTGCGGGTTGTCGGACATGGAAAACGCGGTGGCGGCGTTGGCCGCCGCGCGTACCGGGCTGGCGCCCAGCGTGCCATAGCGGTTGCAGGGGCCGGTGGAGGTCTGGTAGTTGCGCGTGTCGCCGTCCACCGTGGTGACGTTCTCGGTGGCCCCCACCACGAGCATGTTCTTGCCGGTGGCAAAGGCGCCCAGGAAATTCTGGTCCAGCTTGCCATCGTTGTTGAGGTCGGCCTCGAAGTTGTGCGAGGCAAACAGCAGCAGCGTGTCGGGGTGCTGCCAGGCAAAACGGTCCAGGCTGGCGGTGGTGTTGGTGTGTGTGTTGGGCCCCTGCGCACCCCAGGAATTGCTGTGCACGCGCGCACCGGCGGCATAGTGGTTCAGGAACGCAGTGAGATGGCGGCTGAAGTCCATGGGCAATGCGCCCGGCGCCACGAGGGTGAAGTTGTTGACCGAAGTCATGAGCAACTGGGCCGCCGGTGCCACGCCGCGTGGCACCGTGTTCAGAGGCTGGGCCACGGTGGGCGGCGGCGCGCTGCTGCCGTTGCCCGCGATGCTGCCGGCCACGTGCGTGCCATGGCCGGCCACGTCGCGCGCATTGCCGGCCGCCGCGGGGTTGAGGTTGTCGATGCGGATGACGCGACTGGCCACGCCCCCTGCGACATTGAAGTCGGCATGCGCGGTGGGCACCGCGCCGCTGTCCAACCCGGTATCGACGATGCCCACGGTTTCGCCGCTGCCGTCGAGGTTGACCAGGAAATCGACGTTCCCGAAGTTGCGAATCTGGTTGGCACCCATGATGACGCCGGCGCGCTGGTTGGCCACTTCGGGCTGGCGGTTCGGCTCCACGGCCTGCACGCCGGGCACGCGCAACAGGGCCGGCAACTGCGCCGGGCCGCAATTGACCAGCAGCGCATCGCCGCTGGCGCCCACCACCGTGGCACCCGCGGCGCCGAGCAGCGGCGCGGCAGTGGCCAGGTCCACGTCGGCAAAGAACACCACGCGCAAGGCACCCGTGGGTTGGCTCTTGAACAGCTCGGCGTCAGGCGTGGCGGTGGCCAGGGTGGTGGCCGTGAGGGGGTCTTCGTGCCCGGCCAATTCATGGCTCATGGCATAGGCCGGGTGGTACACGCCGACCCAGCTGACGCTTTCGACGCTGCGCGCGGCCTGCGCCTGTTCGTCCGTCATGGCAAACAACGCGGCGTGGCTTGGCAGGCTGCCCAGCAGGCTGGCACCCAGGTCCTGCACCGCCTGCAGCCAGTCGGGCTCGGGCGGCAGGATGAACTGCACGATGTGATAGGGCGTGCCGGTGGTCCGCAGGGCTGCCGGCACCTGCGGTTCGCCCTGCGTCGGGTCGAACACCAGCGCGGGCAGCTCGATCTGGTCCATGCCTTCCTGCGGCTGCACCTGCACCCCCTGCTCGGCAAAGCGGGTGGACAGCGACGCGTCCATCTGCACCCACAGGCGGTCGCCCGATTCCAGCAGGACCTGGGCGCGCTCGGCCACGAAGGCCCGCTGCGATTCGCGGCGCTCGGGGTCGAGCAGCAGCAGGGCCTTCATGTGTCCACCTGGGGCCGGATGTCCACCGGCCGCGTGCTGCTGCTGCCGGGCGCGCGGATGTGGCGGATGGGCGCGCCTTCGCCGTCGGCCAGCGCGCGAAGGGCCTTGAGCTCGTAGTCGGCACGCAGCTGGATCTGGCGCGAGCCTTCGTCGGGGGCGTCGCCGCCCACGAAGTGCAAGGCCTTCAGTGCCACCTGCGCACCGTAGGTGTCGGCCAACTCCGATTTGGCGGCATCGTTCATCAGGCCCGGGCGGTGGAGCGCCAGCACGGCCATGGCCAGCGCCTCGGCGCGGTCCAGCACGGTGGGGTCGGCGGCCACCAGCCTCAGCCGGAGCTGCTGCACGTACTTGAGCGTGGCAAAGACGGCGGTCACCCCGTACAGCACCAGCACGCCGTTCACCGCCTCGAGGTTGCGCGTGGGGCGCAGCGCCAGGCTGAAGTTGCGGGCGTCGAGCGGGTCTGGCAGCACCTCGCTGTCGTGCAGGCCGATGCGGTCGCCTGCGGCCGTGGTGAGCCGCACTTTGCGCATCGACAGGTCGGGTACCCGCGTCAGGCGGTAGGGGCCTTGCGGCTGGGCGGCGTTGAAGGGCAGGCTGTCTGTGGCGGCATCGCTGCGCGGCTGGCCGGCTTCGGTGTCGGTGGACGAGGCGTCCAGCACGAAGTCGCCTGCCAGCACGCTGAGCTTCACCGGCGCCTCGGCACCGCCCAGCAGGCTGGGCAGCGCGCCGTGCAGCAGCGCAAGCAGGGCGGGGCGCAGGTTGCCTGTCACGGCGAATCGGTCCCCTGCTTGCCCAGCTCTTCCTGCAGCACCTGGATGCCGCCGCTGATGCGCAGCAGCACATGGCGCAGTTGCTGCGCTTCGTCTTCCAGCCCGGCCAGTTTCTTCTGGCCGAGTTCGAACTCGGTCTGCAGCGCCTGCAGTCGTTGCTGGAGTTGTTCTTGCATGGTCATGGGGCGAGGACGGGGATAGGGGTGGGTGCGGGTGCCGGTGGGAGTGGCGTGCCGGCCAGGATCAACCACTGCACCGCCGCATTGACGGGGCGGGTTTCCTTGCCGCCTTTCTCTCCGGTGGCGCGCAATTCGTTGTGATGCTCACCGGAATGCGTGGTGGTGCTGTCCACGCCATCGACGTTGTTGTTGGAAATCATCTCGTTGACGGAGTGCTGGTGAGCACGAAATTCGTCGCCTTGCACCGAGCCCACGCCATCGCCGGTCTGGCCGCCAGCCGCGGGCGCACTGCGGGCGGCCGCATCGGGGTCGCGCCCGGTGCCGCCATCGGTGCCGCGCAGAAAGCGCCCCCGGTAGTCGGGCAGGTTGAATGTGGTGGTGCCGTCGCCACGGCCATGGGCGTGGCCGACCGCGAGGTACAGCCCCTCGTAGGTGCTGCGGCTCACCGCCCGGCCGTCGCACAGCAGCCAACCGGCGGCCTCCAGGGCCGTGCGGGCGGCCGCGTCGGGATGGCCGGCAAAGGCGACCACTGCGCCCAGCGGCATTGGAAAGAAACCCAGAGGATCTGCGCTCACTGCCTGTCTCCCGCGGCCGCTTCAGGCCGACAACACAAAGACCTGGATGCGCCCGCGGCCCGAGGCGCGCGATTCCAGCGCCTTGCCGATGACGGCACCCGTGCCATGGCCGCCATCGAGCAGTTTCTGCGCGTGGCCGGGCGTCGGGCTGGTGACGAGCAGGTCGCCGGCGCGGATGGGCGCGATGTCGGCGTCCACCCAGCAGGGCACGCGGCCACACAGGGCAATGGGGGCCTGGGCCTCGTCCACGCCCAGGATGAAACCCGGCTCTTCGGACACGATGCCCACCGCCGTGGCATCGTGTGCCTGGGTGCAGCGGCGCACGGCCTGCACCGCTTCGTCGTACACCA